>Ga0307992_1000728_pt1 | contig 20295 bp, 10 predicted proteins | sample EllFjometagen133_FD_203162 | JGI IMG/M metagenome (GOLD analysis project Ga0307992, IMG submission 203162) | Marine microbial communities from Ellis Fjord, Antarctic Ocean - #133 | ecosystem: Environmental > Aquatic > Marine > Unclassified | place: Southern Ocean | collected 2014-10-08
ATGTTGAATCCTCCTTTGGTTCTCCAATTAATTCTTTTACATCTAATTTATTTTCATAGCCTTTCAATGCCTCAGTTTTAATTGTGTCCTTAGACTCAGTGCCAAAAACATCTTCTATTTCAAACCCAGGTAGGGTATCTTCCCAGATTCCATCATCTTTTGGTATCCTTATTTCTTCTCTTCCTATTTCCTTATTATTATTGTCAGTCAATCTCCATATAAGGTATTTTGGTATTTGATATCCAGATTCTGGCTTTTTTATTTCTATTTCCAGGTCAAAGTTAATTTTTTCTCCTAATGAGTAAAGCTCTTGAACAGCATTTTTTCTTATTTGTTTTTCATCTGATGGTTCAATATTTACAAATCTTGCCTCGCCGTATTTTCCAATTATATAACTGCATCTGAACTCTCCGCTTGCTGAGTCAAGCTTGCAATCATCTGGTGACCTCTGGCCAATATCTTTTATATCTTGTACTTTTGTTGTCGTCTGTCTTTCTCCGTTGTTGTCTGTCCAGTCCCATTCAATAACTGCCTTATCATATCTTACATAAGAGTCAGGAATATCAATATAGAACTCTTCATTATACATTTCGCTTGCACTTAAACTGCCTGAATTAACATTATATATTTCTTCATCCCCCCTATAGAAGCAGTCACATTTTCCCCCTATGCATGAATTATCATTTGAGCATTGCAGATAAACTTTATAATTTAAGTCTGATCCTGCAATCAAACCAGCGCCAATGTGATACATATATGTTGTTCTTCCGTAATTAAGAGGATTAGAGCCAAGGAACCTTCTTGTTGTTGGATATAATAAGCCCTCGCTTCCCAATGTTGGCATACCAACCTCTGTGCTTAGCATTGTATCAAGGTCAAATTCTCCCCAGTCTCCAGTAAATGCCCATACACATGCAGAGTGTATAAGCTTTCTTTCATTAAACATTGCATTGTACATCCCTGTTTCTCCATACCTGTTTGATACAGAATCAATAACATTTTTTCCTACTGTTGACACAAACTGGCCGATTCCTGTAAGCCCACCTGAAAGTTTTTCACCTGCTCCAAGCGTAAGTGATTCTCCAGTGCACATTATAGTGTCATATATAATATCACAAACATATGTTGTCAAAACAGCCTTGCAGACGCCAGCGCTTCCCTCGCCTGTTATTCTTATTGTTTCAAAACACTGCTTTACAGCTTCAAGAATCTGCTTCCAAAGATTTAGCCAGCCTGATACAGCAGGCAAGCAGACTGCCTGCACAGACCTTATAACATCTGATGTTGGGTCAAGAATGTAATTACCTTTTCCTTCAATGCCCCTTTTTGATTGAACTATTGAAGGTAATCCTTTTATGTCACTTTCTTTTATAGTCTCATTATACTCTTTTTCGTTTCCTTTTTTATCTATGTAATAACTTTCGCCATTTTTTTCAAATTTATAATACCCTTTATCATCTACTTTTAAAGGTTCTCCAGTTTTGTAATAAATATCTTCTCCCCCTTCCTGAATTAATACGCCATTTTCGTCAGGTATTGCACCTTCCTCGATCTTAGCCCAACTTGAAACTTTTCTTACTTTTCCGTCTTTTCCAACTACATAAATTTCCTGATTTTTTCCAGAGTCATATGTTACAACAGTGGAATTTTGTTCTTTTGCTTTTTTGCATAATGCAAGCCCCTCAGATATTTTATCAAAAAAACTTTCGTTTCTTTCATCCATTGGTTTTGTTGCTTTTTCCCATTCATCAACCATCCAGAATGCAGAATCCCATGCAAACTTATATTCTTCTTCGCACTTATCTGACTCTTTTGGATCTTCAGATTCCCCCACTTTGCTGCATACATTAATTCCTGTTATACTATCATTATATGTTTCCATATGATACTCAAGTGATGGCACACCTGGGCAGAATACCCTGTCACAAACCCAGTTTCTTTTTTCTTCAAAATCTCTAAACTCTTTCAATGCTATGAGGCAGGCATCACAATCAAACTCAAGAAGATTGCCCTCTCCATCTGTTCCAGATTCTTTAGAACAGGTATCCTCACCCTTTATCAATGCATCAATTGCCTCCTTTTTTACACCAATGCATGCTGCTTCCATACTCCATGATTTAACAATATGTAATAACTCCATTACTCCACAACCAATAAAAGTTGCTTTGTTAGCAAAGTCAACTGGTTTTTTTATTACATCAATAACATTTATAGTAGAATTCAATAAGTTTATTGAGAAATTCAGCATTTTTTCTGGAATTTTATTGATTGGAATCTCTTTGTCAATCATTATGCTGATTGTCCAGCAGTTTCTTTGTGTGTTTTCAACAATATCCCCATTCATATCTTCATATTCATAATATATATCAAACCTTACTGGTATTTTTATATAACTAATATTAGTGAGCTCTTCTTTACTTTTTGTCCAGCTATTAAGATTTACAATAAAATAACCCTGAGTATAATCTTCATTCCAGTAGCTTGTTGCACCTCCTGCAAATAATTCATCCTGATATTTTTCCATTGATGATGAACTTAATTCATAGCTTGTAAGCTGAGGCTCGCTTGTCAAGACAACTGTGCTTGGGTCAGCGTTTCCATTGTAAGTCAGATTAACAGGAAAGCTAAACTGGGCTATTCCCTGTATTAAATGTTCTGGTATTATAACATCTGGAGTTGGATTAGCATTTTCTACATGCCAATCAGAGCCATAACCACACAGTGTATATGTAACAACATCCTCTATACTTGAATTTCTTCCGTAATCATCTGTTGCAACTATCTTTATCTTGTTTTCCCATGCATTTTCTTTCTGTGTTCCAACAGTTACACTCTTATCTGTTACGCCTATTTTAATACTTTTATCTAAGTGTATTTTAATTTCAAAATTGCCATCAGAATCAGATTTTCCAGAATTTTCTTCCTTTTCATTAACAAAAATATCTATATTTATACCTGGCTTGTTAACCTGCCCTTTAACTGTCTGCTCTGCTATGTATGCAGGACTTAATTCATATATATTATTATAGATTATTTGAGGCTGCTCTGAATCACAAAAAACATTAAATTTATTTATAATAGAATTATTTCCTGCATCAGTCGAATTAATAGTTATATTATTTTCCCCCTCTGTTAATGTTATACCTATTGAAAAATTGTTGTTTTCAGTTGAGCTTGCTGTGCCATAATCATTAGAATTAATATTAACTTCAATAGTAATTGGTTCATTTGTTGTTCCTTTAATATCAAGAAAAGGCTCAATAACCTTTTCAGGAGGTTTTTCTATATTTATTGATGGGGGAGTATTATCTATAACAATTTCACTGTCTTGTTCTTGCTCATCTTCCTGTGCAAAAACCCTTGCAGTATAAACAGGCATAGCTAATATAAGAAATATGCAGCTTATTGCTATTAATTTCAGTTTTATCTCTTTCATCTTAGCATCATTCAAATTTTGGCATTAATGTATTATTATTTTTGTTCTCATTTAAGAACTTTACCATATTCATCTTCTCATTATCTGTTTTAGCAATGCCCCTGTCATAAACATAAAATAGTATATTGTTTTTGTTAATCATGTCAGTATAACTCACATTCCAGTCTGCCTTAAAGCCACCTGTTAGCTCATCTCCCTTCATAAGGAAAATTTCAAGGTAGTAATTATTATCATTATCAATAAGTTCTATTTTTTCCATCCCTTCTTCAGCAGGGTATGCTGCAAAGATATCATGGCTTTTATTTAATGATTTGATGTATATAGCTGCTTTTTCATCTGTACCTAAGCTTTCTTTATATCCTGTACTGTCGACTTTCATAATCCTAAAACCCAAGTTTTTCAATGAATCCATCATAACTAAAATATTTTTATCTTCATTTATTATCTGTTTTTCTGATTTTAAAAAGCCATCTTTTTCTGCTGTTATTATACCATTAACACATGCTGATGGTAATTTAGTTTTTAATCTGTATCTATTTGCTTCCGGATTTGTGAATCCCAAATTACACTGATACTTTATGCAGTTAAATGAAATGCTTACATTATTTATTTCATCATTTGTTCTTGAGTTTCTTGCATTAATAATATAATCCTTCTCTGTAAGTTCATTACAAAACCCTTCATCTTGGTAAGTTGCAAGCTTTGTTATTCCAAACTCTGACCTGTCTCCTTGATTATGGTTAATCAAAACTGGAAAAGAAAATCTAAAAACATATCCCTTTCCATTAAATGATTTTTCATCTCTTATTGCTATCTCAACAGGATAAATAACATCATATGTAAAATGGTACATATTTATACAGAACATGCTGAGATATTTTGGAGCCCCCTCAACCATATTGGATTTCATAACATCCCCTTCACTTGGCCTTACATATAACTCAAGATCCCAGTTTTTCATGTATCTTACTCCTGCTTTCATATCTTCAAAGTTTTCACTAACAGGTTTCCAGAAAAAATGATTATATTCATAAATGTCTTCTGGTATATCTTTAGGTATTGGATCTTTTTCAATATCTATCTTTTTAAATTCTTCATATATCAAATCAGAGTAAAGAAAAGGCAGGTAATCTGTTTTATCAATTCTTATCTTTGGCAGGTTGTAATAAAGAAGTTCTTTAATTGCTTCTTTAATTTCATCCTTGCTCCACTCAAGGTTTTTGCATGAAAATACTAAATCTGTAAATGGGATTTCAGTATCAAGTGCCATTAAGTCAATAGTTGCTTTCTCAAAGAACATATTTTTATTTTCTGCTTCCATTATCCTTTTTGCAAGCCTGTAAATTTTTTTAAGCCTTACTGGAACAGACGTACTGTATAAAGACCATTCAGTTATCTTGTCACCTTCCCTGTTCTTGATAATAAGTGGGTAGTCTGTTGTTATAACAACCTCTTCTTCTGCTATTACTGTTTTTGTTTGAATATCTCCTTTTTCTTCTATAATAAATTGATTAAAATCAGAGAAGTTCCTTAAACATGATTTTAGGTTTTCTGAAACATAATCAGATATTTGGGATTGTATATCAGTTAGTTGTGGCGAAGTATCAATTCCGTTAAGATACCAATAGGGCATCTTTATTGGTCCTCCAACATTAATATATGACCTTGGATTCATTGCTATGCTTTCAGGTATTTCAACATATCCAGACTGCATTCCAAGTTTTATTATAGCATCTTCTCCTACCTTATACATACAAGTTTCAACATAACTTTTTAAAGGCGCAATCTCATGGGGTACAACAACTTCAGGAGTGAAAATAGTGTTTGCTTTTATTATATAAAAGAAAAGTAAGGATACAAGAAGGATAAGAATTCCAACTATTATAAATACTGTTACCTGACCTCTTTTTTTCATAATCACTCTAAGAATACCCCATGATAATATATATTTAAATCTTGTGGTGACTTCTTTCTAATTTTGCTATAATGATTACAATGTAAAACCTTACCCATGCTGCATAAATAACAAGCAAAGTAAATAAAATTAATGAGACAAGCCATACTGGCAAAAAATTAAGCGGTATTGTGAATACAGATAACAAAACAAATACAAAGCTTATTATTAAATAAGGAACATACAATAAATGAATTTTTTTAACTGCAATGTTAAATGTATTTTTAAAAGAGTCCAATATTTTGTTTTTCTTTGTAAAATAAAAATATAAAATGGATGTAAAATTAATTAGATAAAATATAATCGGCAGAAAGACAAAAGTGAGTAAGAGAAATAACATAAACATAACAATGCTTGTATTAAGTCCAGCATTTGAGAAAAACAAGAATAGTAAATTAAAAAACTCAAGGCAGATTACTGTCAGGAAACATAAGACTATAAATAAGGGAATACAGGCAAGATTTAATAACAGGAATTTTTTGAAATAGTCAAAATTGAATTTCTTTTTCAGTATTGTACTCCATATTTGTCCCTGAAAAAAAGACCATGCAAAAAATAAAAATATAATCAGTAGTATTAAGCATACTATTAACCCATAATAAAGGCTTTTTAGTGCAGCAAGTTCATTTACAGCATTTTCAGTAAGGGTTGTTAAGTCTAACCCGCTTATTTTTGAAGCAGAACTGTTTAACCACGCACCACATAAAGAGAGTGCAATATATGAGACTAAAATAAAAAGGGAGTCAAAAATTATTACTGAACAAAACCTCTTTTTGTCAAGTTTAAAACTTTTTTTAAATAGGTTTATTTGATTATTTAAATATGCCATTTTACCATCCATCTGATACTGATGTTCCAGAAGCAGTTGTTGAGCCAGCTACTGGTTTAGAAATCTCGCCAATGCTTATATATTCTTCAACTATTTTGTTACAGAGCTTATCATCCTTAAGAGAGTTTTTAAATTCTGCATTTAAGTTCTCTGTATTATAGAATTTTAGGCATACATCTTCATAAATCTTGTCTTTGTATCTTACTATTGTGTTCTCTCCTGTTCCACTATAGCTTTTATCTGCTTCAAGTTCTATTTTATCAGCTGTTCCATCTTCATCAAGGTCAACCTTATTTCCATCTATCAAAAGTTCAAAGGTAACATTTCCCATACCCTGGGGATTAACTCCAAAAGTTATTTTATAAAGATACAATGTTTCATTGTTTGTTGTTATTGCAGCACTTCTTTCTCCTTCAACATGTGCTGCAAATCCCATGACGTTATTTACATTCACAATAGCTATGCTATTTGGTATTTTTTCAATCTTTGAATGACAGACACTTTCTTCCCATTTTCCGCTTATTATTCTTCCAATAACAGTCTGTGAGAAAAACTCATCAGTTTTCTTTCTCCAACCCATCATAAAATCCCAGTCAAGCCAGGTATTTAATAAATTTGATAGTGCTATTCCGCCACGTGCTCCATTAACAGCAGCATAGAATGCAGGTCCTATTTTTGATTTTGTAACCATTGTTTTTGCTTCTTTAACACCTGCACTATTTTCACTTAATTTATTCCCATGAGCATCAGTGTAAAAATATCCTTCTTCATCTTGTTTGATAATCACTATTTTTCCATTTTCAGTAACAAATGCAACCGGGATATATCCCGAGCGGAATATTTTTTCTGAATCATCTTTTTGTATTTTTCCAAATACATAAATTCCAAAGATGTTTGCTGGATAATGAATTGTCTGAGCAACTCCATTTTTGTTGAAGTCTGTTAGTATCCTCCCGTTTTCATCTATCTCTGCTATTAGTTTATCCCCTTTCTTTATTATTTTTTTATTTTCATCATAAATTCCATCAAAGATTATAGTTTCTTTTTCATTATTTCCTTTGTCAATTGATATTTTTATTGTTCCATAATCTTCTGATTCATCCTGGTAGTATTCCAGTAAGCTTCCTCCTTCTATTGCCTGGAGGGTATGAATAACTCCATCTACTGAATCATCATAAACAAATTTATTTTCATCTACCAACAGAATTCCTTTGCTTCCATCCTCAAGTGTTGCATACAATACTCCACCTTCCTCATGAACATTTTTTAGCTTTATGCCCATCTTATTTGACCAAATTTCATCTGTATCAATAGTTACATAACCTTTTGCAGGCTTAACACCAACTCCTGCTTCACCAGCAATTTCAACGTCTAATTGAATTACTGCTTTTCCATCTTTATCTTTTACTGTTTTTTCGTATTTTCCATCTTCATTTAGTATAAGTTGAGTTTTTAATTTTACTTCACCATTTTCATCAAATTCATATATTGTTTGTGCCGTGATTTTTCCATCTGAATTTGTCTTAGTGTAAGTTTTTGACTTTTTTGTGTCGTCATCATTAAATTCAATTACTGCATTATAAGAATTATCACCCTTTGTTGTATACGTAAGAATATTACCTTCCACTTTAATTTCATCAAAATCTTCTATCATATTTAACTCTGATGCTATAGTCGTAAGCATTTCTGTACGCATTGTAACAGATTTTCCATCTCCGTATGTTATTGTGGCTGTACCTCCATCTGTGTTACTATCAATTCTTTTCCAGCTTTTGATTTCAGTAGAAGTTTTAGTTAAATCTAGTGGAAGATTATCCTTGAGTTTAGTACCAGTATTATAATAAATTTTTCCATCTTTTACTTCAACATTATCTAAGTCTGCTCCCACAAGTTTTAGATTAACAATTTTATTTATAATATCATCATCAAAACCAAGAAATTTCTTATCTAATTCTTCATCATTTAATTTAATAGAAATTTCATTCCCTTCTTTATCATAGGTTCTTTTGATATCATTTCCCCTTCCCAATCCGTCTTTTCTTGTTATTTCAACAATACCGTCTGTTACCGTTGCAACTACTAAACCATCTTCCTTATTCACAAGTTTGTTGCCATTATCTTCAACATTACATAGTGTTCCATCCGAAAGTGTTGCAATCCAACCTTCTGCTGAATCATCATAGTAAACATTTTCAACACCAATTACTTTATTAAACTTTAATTCAGTATTTCCTTCTTTGAAAGAAAGTATGTTGTTATCTTCCAAAGTTGTTGTAGTCTCTGCTTTAGTTATTTTATTTGTCCTTACTTCCTCAATCTTATCTTCCCCTAAATTTTTCAATATAATTCCATCTCCATTATATGATTCATAAGAAAGTGTTTTTCCCTCATTACTTAAGGTTCCTTCAATTTCATTACCATTATCATCAAGAACCACATTCAAACTATCATCATCATTATAAGCTTTAACTGTAATATCTTTAATACCAAACTCTTCAGGAATAAATAATGGTTTGCCATCTATTTGGGTGTATATTAGATTATTATCTATCCACATTGTTCTATCTGTTATTTCTTTTTCTACTCCCGCAATAGTTTTTTTTGTGTTTATTATTAGAGTTTTTTTGATTTTACCATTTTCTAATACTTCAACTTCCAATATTTCCACAAAATTACCTTTCGTCACAGTAAATCCATTCTTTTCACTAACATATTTAGCCCTTCCACTTTCATCTGCATTTGTTATAGAACCTATTTCCCCATCAATTTTTGCAGTTATTTCATGTAAGGTATTGTCATAACTAACATCCTCAATAAGCATTCCCTCCACATACATTCTTTTGTCTTCACATTTCTTAATATAAGTAATTTTACCTTCTTCCAAACCAGTTTCAATGATTATATTTTCGTTACCGTTCTTATAATTATTTAGTACAACTGAATTATCTTCGCTTTCAAATATTGAAATAGAAATTCCTTCATCTGGTCTTTTTAACTTACCCTTAACTAGAGATCCATCTTTTTCTATTTTTACTTCAAGATAATTATTGCCTTCTTCATAACCAACAATTTCTTTAATAGCCATTCCTTTACCTGCTTCTATGTTGTTAATATAGATTTTGCTATTACCTTTAGCTAAAAATTTAATTAGATTATTTTCTTCCCAAATCTCTTCTGTCTGAAATTTTGTTTCTTCATTTGTAGTTGTTTTTTGTATTAGATTATTTTCTTCCCAGGTTTCCTGTGTCTCAATATTTGTCCCAAGATTTCTGATTGTTTTTTCTATTAAGTCTTTTTCATATTTTAATTCATAATTTAAAACATTATCCATTGAATTTTTATCAATAGCTGTAAACTTAATATTACCTTCCGTCTCCTCAATGCTTGTTACTTTTGCGAATGATTTCCAGTCTAAAGTATTTAACATATCTTTTGCAATTCTTAGAGATGTTGTACGACCTGGAGTAAATTCTTCACACTCTAAAGTAACATAAGTTACTCCATCTATTGTTTCTTCTTTTATTATTTTTGGGGGAGTATTTTCTGCTTTAACTATATCACTTATACTTATAGCTATTAAAACAAGCATTACAGTTGCTAAAATCATCAGGTTTTTTTCTTTCTTCATCTTCATTTGTTTATTATTTATTTTTGTTTTATTGTTTTGTTATTTTTCTTTTTTATTTATACCCTTTATTTATTCTTTAATCTATTTTAGCTTTTTATCTTAGTTTAATCTTCAGTTGTTTCATTTGTGCCTTCTTCTGCCTCTTCCTCTTCAGTTACTTCTTCTGTTGTTTCAGACATTGGTTTTAATGCTTCTTCGCAGACATCACCACTGAGACTCCAACTATCTGCGTCTGCAAGTCCAATTATGTCATCAGCAATAGATGCTAATGTTGGCACGAGGTGACCAAGCACACAAACAGCATGCGGTGCACCTGCTGGCTGCATTTTACAGTAAAAGTTAAGTCCTCCAAAGATAAGACCTAATGGATCTGAAACTATTGTATTAAATTGTCCTGCTAATCCCTTGAAAAATCCTACAAATGGTATTGCCTGAAATATTTCGCCATATATAAACATACATTCAAGATATGCTTTTTGCTCATCACAAACAGACAAGGAAATCCCTTCACTAGCTGCATTTTTAAGGCATATCACATAATAACATTCTGTCTGCCTTGCTTTTTGCAGTCCATGTATTATTCCAGGAAGACAACCGGTTGCAAGGCTTAAAATAATACTGTCTTTTGGACTTGAAGGCCAGAAAGCATCTCCAAGCCTCATTTCCTTAAAAATTTCAGGTGTATTCTTGCTTGAAAAGTCATCATACCATCCACCCCATATTGTTGTGTCACATGATATATACTTGCAAAGGTTATAGTTGCTATCCACAAATTTTTGATGCATATCATCACTCTCTTCAACAAAGTTCTTAATAGTATCTGCAAAACCCCATCCAAATATCGTAGACATATTTTCAATATCTGTGAGAGCCTCGTTTACTTTGCCCCATGTGTTTAAAAGATTGCATATTTTTTCAGCAATATTTAATAGTTTTTCTAAGGTACCTAACCACTTTTGTTTTATAAGCCAACTGTCCTGTGCATTTTTTATTTTATTTTTAACATTATCTCCTAATTCACCAAGAGGCATGTTATAAAAATCAATTGTGAAATCAACAGGTTCTTCTTCTGTGTTTTGTATTATTTTATCCCCAACTCTTGATATAATTAATAAACTGCAGTTAAATGATAATGATGCATTTGGCATGCTTTCCTGATTTAAAGTCAGAACAATGTATGGATCTTCTGTATATTTGTTAATAATCTCAGAATCCTGTATATAATTCATATCACCATTGCACTCAAGACCCATGGCAAGAATTGATACCCAGCATCCATCACAAATTTGTTTAAGATTAACATGAACATACTGTTTTTGATTAATTAATTCAGTTGTCTGACGGTCAATAGCAATTGGCATTTTTTCAACATTTGCAACATACCAATAGTTAGGGTTTTCCTCATTATCAACACCTAAAACTTCAATATCAACACTTTTTTGAGCATTATTTCCAACAATATCTGTAAAGTTAAAGTAAAGTGTTCCTCTTATTGGTCCGGATGCAATTTCTGCTGTATTCCATTCACAAACCCAATTATCCTGTTCCTGAGTGCATGAAGCCTGCTCAGTTTTTCCAAGCCCGATTGCAGACAAATCAGCAAACGCATTTACATTTGTTTTTTCATTTATTGTTGCTTTTATATTTAGTTTATCCCCTGAAACAAATTCATCTGTACTATATGAACGATTTCCTAGGGTTTTTATTTCAATATCCCCCACTAATGAAGGTGATTTTGCATCCATAACAAATGTTTCAGATGAAACACTGTTGCTTAAGTTAAATACATTGCCTGCATCATCTTCTGAGTCAGAGCTAACTGAAACAGTTACTGATGAACCATCTGCACTATTTACTTTTACATCATTAAACAAGCACAACCAATTGCTTCCGTCTTTATTGCATTCATTTGCTTTTATCTCGCTGCTTCCAATTTTTATCCATATATTTCCAAGGTTTAACCCTGAATCTTTTTCCTCAATTTCCAGTATTATATTATTGTTTTTTCCAAGGTATTTTACTCCCTCAGAGTCTACTTTATCATTCTTTATTGATTTTACAATAGGACCAATATTGTCAAACTTGAAAGTATGGCTCAAACTTTTTTCAATGCTGTTTCCAACACCATCTTCTGCATTTATCTTTATGTTGACCTTTCCAGAGTCAAAGAGTTTTATTGTGACAAGCCATGCGCATTCATAAACACCCTCATTTTCAATGCATACTGCCTCTTTGCTGCTGTAAGATGCTTCACTATTCAGCTCTGACAAGTCACCAGTAACCTTAGTAAGGGAATCATCCTTTATTTCAACACTCACAATTGCTGATTTTGGCTTTGTTGATATATAATTAATCTGATTTCCTTCATTATCAACAATCTCCAATGAACTTGTTTCAATCTCAGGATTTTTTTCATCAACAGTTAGTTTTTCGCATGTAAGTTCTGATGATTGGCCAAGCATGTCATAAGCTATTATGCAAATATCAGCAGAGCCTGTTGACGAAACAAAATCAGATGTCTTAAAAGAAAACTCTCTTGAATCAAGGCATGATGAACCATTAATGTTTATTTCTTTAACAACAGTTGCAATATCATTCTTGCAAATGGTTATCTTGTTTAATCCAGAACCCTTGGTTGTACCATAAGCATAATCCCTTACACTATATTTTACAGTTACATTTCCTTTTTTTGTTACATTTGGTGTTATGCTGAATGAGTCTATTGTTGGATTCTTTGCATCAACAACAAATGTGCTTGCATAGGTATTAATAGTATTTTCAGAATCATCTTTTAGTTTTATTGTAAAAGAATGTGTTTTTGCTTCCAATTTGTTTCTATTAATACCTAAAATACATGTAAAGTAATTTTCAGATGCCTTACAATTATTAAATTTTATATCATTGAAAAATACTTGCTCAGGAGTTATATCATTATCACCAGAAATAGAAACATTTGCTTCAACATATGTTAAATCACTTTCTTTTCTGTAACCATCTACTTCATCATTGCCAAAAATTCCAACATTGTTTATTCCTGCAAAAACACTCGCACTATATACTGGAAGTATAATTATCATACACATTATAAATAATGCAGTTATTTTCTTGTTCATTTTAACATTGGCTCTAGGCTTGCCCTGTAATTTTTTGAATATTCTTCTATCTTATTCATTTCATCCAAGTCATCATGCTTTCTTTCAGATTGTGGGATTCCAGGAATGTCTATATACAATGAATAAAATTCTATATTATTATAATTTGTTATATCGCCTGTACTCCAGGCAATTGTTTCATCAAATATTATTCCACCTGCAAGGAATGGATTTAACTCAATTTCTGGCAAAGTAGCAATAGGGAAAACTAACCACATCTTTGTCTCTTCTGGTATTATAACCTTTTCATTTAATATAATCTGGATATTAACCTTGTATTTTCCTGGTACAATCCTTAATTCAGATAATTCACTTTGACTGCCTGTAAATTCAGCAGCAGTTGAAAATTCTTCATCACCTTTTTTACCAATTCTTTCAAGTGTTATAATTGCCTGATCTTTATCTGATAATCTCAAACCATTACTATTAAAAGTCCAGCCATCATCTCCTTTTAATATTTTTTTCTTTTTTATTTCAATATTTTTATATACAACCGGCTCAAGTTTTGTTAATGGCAAATTAATCTCTTTATTAACCTCTGTGCTTAAAAATTCTGAATATCCAAGGAAATCCGGCTTTGTAAATGTAATTGTTCCTCCTGCACAAATAGGAAGTTTTATTTCTAAAACAGCCTTATCTTCTTTCATCTTTGTTTCACCAATAAAACAAGATTCATCACCACAGCTGTAATAAACCATAACTCCATCTAAAGCTTGGCTTGTCTGTGCATCTGCTGTTGTTATTTTTATGTTCCCACTATTCCTTTTGTTAATATCGCAGAACATAGAACCCTCAGTTGATTCACTTTTTAGAGAAACAAATGAGGAATTAATAGGTCCATTGTTTCTTAAATTTGCTTCAAGTGCAAACCTAAATGAATAACCCTTTCCATGGAATGCTTCAAGACTGTTTATTGTTATAATAACTGGATAAGACATATCATACAAGAAGTCATATCTTTGTATGCCAATTCCCAATGGAAGAATATTTGTTGATGCTGACTCAGGCATTATGATTCCTGATTTAGTATTAATATCAAAGTAGATTGGCCACCAGCCTAAGTAGCCAAAATCAACTCCAAGTTTTTTATAAGAATTTCCGTATGAAGGGATTACCATTTGGTTATAAATGCCTTGTTTTATACTATCATCAAATGTTCTTTTATTATAATTTAATGTTTCATTGACCTGCAGCAAAGGAATATAACTCATAAGCATTTCCTCAAGTTTTGTTTTAACATCTGTTTTTGTCCAATATACTGGGCTGCTTAATTCAAATTTAGAGCCAGCCATCGGTGGCAGTTTTTCATTATTTATATCTGAGAACCCGGATATCAAGTTAAGTGTATTTAATTCTAGAAAATGATAATTAATTTCATCGCTTGTTACCATAAATGCAAGTTCATGAATCTTTTTTAGATTAATATCAACAGTTGTAAAGAATTGAGATACCTTTGATTTTACTTCCCCTTTTTTTATTTCAAGAGGATAATCAATTGAAACAAGAACATTATCATCCCTTATTGTTGTTGTAGTTGTTATCTCTCCAAGTTCTCTAACTGAAAATCCCTGCTCTTTAAAATCCTTAAAATCGTTAAGGCAATTATTTAAATTCTCATTAACATATACATCTATCTGTGCTTCTACTGAAGAATCCATTGGTAAGCGCTCTGAGCCTTCTTTCATATCACTTTTTAAGTCAGGCATCTCTGATGAAAATTCACAATTTCCTGAGCAGTCATTTGAGCTTTTTAAATACCACCAGTATGCAACATTCATAGAACTTTCTGGAGAAAACTCTACTGCTTGAGATGTAGTTGGATCAGCTGTGTGGGTAATTCCAAATTTAGAAATATCAGTATACCCCCCGGATTTGCCTATAAGAATTATTGCATCAGTTGTTGTCCTATCAACGCATTGCTCAATAAATAATTTTATTGGATGCAATTGTGTTGGTATTTTCTCTGTTATTGATTCAATACCATTCACTTCATGTGTTCTTGCTCTAAGATAAAAAGCTAAACTAGAAATTAGGATAGCAATAACTCCTATTATTATAAATACGCTTACTTGGCCCCTTTTACCCAACATATTACATCTATTTATTTTTTTATTATAAATATATATAAAACTTTTGTTTTTTTTAGTTGAAAAATAGAGAAATTATCTTACAATTGCGTTCTCTCCAACACCTTCTACTGTTATTTCTTCTTTTTTGGTTTTCAGGAGTTTGCCTTTGTAAAGCACATGGCCATTTGCATCTGTTCTCATCTCTGCTTCCCTGAATTCATTATAGCCAAGATATTTTTTTGGCTCTTTTTTAATTCCCTCAATGAAGACATCATCTCCAGGATTACTGTTTTTTGCTGAGAGAAGCTTTACATGTTCCTCACCGTATTTTTCTTTCATAGCTGCCAATAACATACCATTGCTTTCCTTGCCCCTTAACACAACTGGCTTTAGGTTTTTAACAACAATTAGATTTCTGCCCTCAAGCTCCTCTTTTGAGTAATATTTTTTTATTCCAGCAACTATCTGCCTTTCCTCTTCTCCGAGATTAATTTTCATAACCAATAATTTATCCGCATCAGGATGATCTTCAACACTTATTATTTTTGCAACCTTTAAGTCGAGCTTTGAAAATATATCTTTGCTATTTTCTTCTTTTTTTTCTTCCACTTTTTTCCCTCCAAACTCTTTTTTGAATTTTTCAACATCTTTATCATCAAGTTTAGTAAATAGAAGTTCTGCCTTATTTATCTTATGACCTTTCTTTAGTAAAATCTTTCCAAGCTCTTTCCAATTAAACTCTTTTATGTTCAACTGCCTGCAGATTTTTGATGAGGTTTCAGGCATGTAAGGCATTATTAAAATAGATAAATCCTTTACCATGTTTGCACATATAGCCAAACAGGTTTCTGCTTTAACCTTATTTTCCTTTATAGCTTTCCATGGCTCTGTTTCCTGAAAATATTGGTTTCCAAGCTTTGAGATATGCATTATATTCTTTAGTGCATCTTTTAATTGTATATCATCCAAAAGCTCTGTTGTTTTTTTAATTTCATCATTAACATCTTTAATCAGTTTTTTATCTCTTTTGTCAAGCTTTGCCTCTGGAATTTCTGAATTGCAAAACCTATTAATAAATGAAATTGTTCTATTAATAAAATTTCCAATGTTAGCGACAAGCTCATTATTTATCTTGCTCTGAAAATCATCCCATGAAAAGTCTGTGTCAGATTTTTCAGGCCGGTTAATCATAACATAATATCTCCATATATCTGCAGGTATTCCTGTTTTAATTGCATCATCTCCAAAAACACCAAGATTGCGGCTTTTTGAAAATTGTCCGCCTTCATAATTTATGTATTCATTTGATGAAATCCTGTTTAATAGAATATAACCGTCTTTTGTTCCAATTAATGATGCAGGAAACATAACAGTATGAAAGGGTATGTTATCCTTTCCCATAAACTGAACTAATTTAACATCTTTCCCAAACCACCAATCTTTCCAGTCTTTCCTGCATTCTCTTGTTATCCCAATATATCCAATAGGGGCATCAAACCATGAGTAAAATACTTTCTTTTCAAAATCAGGGTAAGGCACTGGAATTCCCCATTTAAGGTCACGGGTTATGCACCTTAGCTTTAAGCCATCCCTTAACCATGCATCTGTCATTGTTTTTGCATTCTGCGACCACCTGCCTTTTACAGCTTGTTTTTTAATCCATTTCTCAAGCAATGGGGCAAGCTTTGGCAGGTCAATAAAAAGATGTTCACTTTCTTTTGTAATTGGTCTTGTTCCGCAGATTTTGCATCTTGCATCAATAAGTTCTGTTGCATTAAGCAATGCTCCGCAGTTTTCACACTGGTCTCCGCGCGCATCCTTGTAGCCGCATTTCGGGCATTTTCCCTCAACAAACCTATCAGCAAGAAATTTTTTGCATTTTGGACAGTATGCCTGGGTTAAAATATCCTTTTTTATAAAACCATTTTCATTTAATTTTTTGAATATATCTTGGGTTACTTCATAGTTTTCTTTAGAAGAAGTTCTGCCAAAACAGTCAAAAGAGCTTTCAAACCAACCATAAATATTTTTATGTATCTTAAAGTATTTTTCACATACTTGTTTTGGTGTTATTCCTTCTTCTATTGCTTTTGTTTCTGTTGTTGTGCCGTGCTCATCTGTTCCAAGCACAGAAATAACATCAATTTTTTTAAGCCTAAGAAATCTTGTATAAACATCAGCGCTTATTACACAAACCATATTTCCTAAGTGGGGAACATTGTTTACATAAGGCAGTGCGCTTGTTACAAGTATTTTTTGTTTGGTTTTTTCACTCATTTTATGCTTTTTTAGTAATTTTCTTTAAATAATCTTCTGAATACAATATTCTTCAAGGAATAATCAGGCAAGAAGCTCTATTTCTTTTTCTTGTGTTTTGCCGTCTATATCTATTTTTCTTATTATCCTGCCTTTTCGCTTCGCATTAAGCCTTGCTTCTTCTGGATTATTTTTGAATTCTTCAGGTATTATTATTTCATCAATAACATAGGTGTGCTTTATTGAAATATCCTTAAAATTATCAACCTTTGTATCAAACAAAAATTCTTTTTTTATTAAATCCAAATCTTTTAAACCAAACTTTGCTGTTACAAATTTTTCAAGAATTTTTCCAGGTTTTGGAATTGATTTTTTTACTGAAATGCTGTATTTTCCTGATTTTAATTTAAGGAGCAGGGAGTATGAATTAAACTTATTTACAAACTCCCTGAATTTATCACTCGTCATAGTTTCTTCTATTGTGTATTTTTTTCCTGTAACCTTTTTTGGCTCAATTCCAAACTTATTAAGTTCGTTGATTATTTTATTTTTTGTTACAATCATACCATTTAATGAGACATCTTCATTTATACATTGGGCCATTAAGTCAAACATAACACCAAGGTATTCAAAGCCAGCCTTTATCTGCACAAATGAAGAGCCCTTTTTTATCATGAATTCCTCTTTTTCAAACTCTCCTGTGCTGTACCTTACAAACTTTTGATGGACCTTTTCATCAATCTTTTTCTCATAAATATTTTTTATAAAATTCATCTTATCACCCTTAAACATCAAGCAAGAAAACTATTTTATATTTAAATCTTGGGAAAATTATATTCTAACAGTCATTATCATCTTCTGCAGAACATCCTGGCGGACACTTTCCATCATCAATACACAAATCAATGATAAAATAAGTTCCCTGACATTCTGCAGCACCAAAATCACCATCCTTGGTAGTGCACTCTGTTTTTCCATCTGATTTAAGATTACATGAAACCTCCCCTGAACTAAAATTACCTTGCTTCCACCTTTTTAGCATATTTGTTAAATCCTTTGTTTCAAATTTGCAAGTTCCTTCCCTACCCTCAAGTGCATCATACATCTCTTTTTGTTCATTAATTGATTCCTCTGATATTCCTGCATCTTCAGGAAAATTTAAATCAATATTGTCTGTACTTAGGAAAAGAATACATTTATTTGATTCTATCCCCATTATCTTATATGTTTTTGAAGTTGTTTGCTCAACTCCAAAAAGATTGAGAGTAAGGCTATGTTTTAGTTTAGCCAGATTGCAGTTTTCAGAAGCATTTACAAAACAATCAAAATCCTCACCACAATCAATTTCATTATTCTCTTTTGGTTTTTCCTGGGATATTTCTTGATTATTATTTTCATCATATGGATTAATTCCTGTCTGTAAGTCACCTAAATTAACTTCTCTTGGATAAAGGAAAAATCCCAACACCAAACAGAAAATTATAACAACAGCCATACTAATTAAAATAATTTTTTTATTGTCTTTTTTATTAGAAATGTTTTGTTTGTAATCTTTAGTAATAAAATCAATTGGTTTAGTACCTTGATTTATAGAATTGATTGCATTGTTTATTTCTTCTTGCTGCCATCCAACATTAATTAAAGATTGTTTAATTTCTTGTAAAGAAATTCCGCTTGATAAATTTTTGTTTATGTAATCAGTAACCCTTTGATCAACCATTTAAACCTCTTTTTATGGAATTAATTAGTTTGTTTATATAAAATTTTCTAATTTTAACAATATTTAAATAAGTCAGGAAATAATTAATTTACATGAAAATAATTAAAATACCTTTCTCCGCAGGAGGTCTTGGGAAAACAGTTGGTACAGAATTAGCTCCAGACAAGATTGTTAATGAGCTTAAAGAAATTTTCTTAAATGAACAGGGAATTAAGCCAGAGTTTAGTGTGGAATCTGTTAAAGTAAATAATTCAAATATAAGTGAGACAAATGAAAATATCTATCACCACATAATGCAGAACGATGAAATGCCTGTAATAATAGGTGGCGATCATTCAATAACCTATACTTGTTTTAAGGCTTTTTCAAAGCAGTTTGATAATCCAGGTATTATTATTTTTGATGCTCATCCTGACTGTGAAAACAATTTCAGTCCCCCAACACACGAAGATTTCTTAAGAGTTCTTATAGAAGAGAATCATATAAAGAGGGGGAATGTTATTTTGGTTGGCTTAAGAAGCTGGCATAAGAATGAGTATGATTATCTAAAACAAAATAAGATAAAATTTTTTTCCATGAAAGAGATAACTAATGAGGGTATAAAAGAGGTTTCAGAGGCTGTAATGTCTGCTGCACTTCAGTTTGGTTCATTGTACATTTCTATAGATATTGACGTTCTTGATCCTGCTTTTGCACCAGGAACAGGCTATTTAGAGCCCGCTGGATTAAGTTCAAGGGAATTAATCTTTTTTCTGCAGAGATTAAGCAATTTAAAGAATTTAAAGGCAGTTGATTTAGTGGAAGTTAATCCTAAACTTGATATAAGCAATTTAACAGTCAAAACAGGGGCTAAAATAATTTCTGAACTCTTTAAAAGAGTTTTGTAAGTTTTGCTTTTAAATGTTTATTAGTTAAGTTTATAAAGGCAATTATACTTCCTTGGCAGAGAAGTGATTTATATGGGAAGAATAAAGACAAAACTGATAAAAGGAGTAACTAATAAATTAGTAGAGAAACATAGGCAGGACTTTAAACAAAATTTTAATGAGAACAAGAAATTAGTCAGTAAGTTTGCAGACATTAGCTCAACCAAGATAAGAAATGTTATTGCTGGCTATGTGACCAGGCTTATGAATACTAAAAAAGACATTTAATGTTCATCGTTTCAATGATGAGGAGGGACTAAAATGGCAGAAGACAACACTATTTTTATTGGAGAGAAGCCTTTTATGAACTATGTGACTGCTGTTG
>Ga0307992_1000729_pt1 | contig 20294 bp, 18 predicted proteins | sample EllFjometagen133_FD_203162 | JGI IMG/M metagenome (GOLD analysis project Ga0307992, IMG submission 203162) | Marine microbial communities from Ellis Fjord, Antarctic Ocean - #133 | ecosystem: Environmental > Aquatic > Marine > Unclassified | place: Southern Ocean | collected 2014-10-08
AAATGAATTTCAGAGCTTGACAATTTTGAGAGGAAGGTGATAGGCGGACAGAATCAATAAGATCAAATAGATCATCTTTACTTAGAGTCGGTTCCTGTTTGAACCTGCGGTAAGAGCGATTATGTAACAATAGTTCTTTAATATTCATAACACCTCTTGGGAAAGACGGAGCATTGCTCCGTCTTTAGCACTATTTGTTCTGCATCTGTAAATATATTTTGATAATTTCTTCCGTACTAAGATCTTCATCTGCTTTGATATATTTATTCAAGATGTTTTGTATCTGAGATTTTTTGTAGCCCAAAGATTCCAAAGCCATAACAGCATCTTTTATATTCTGTGAAAGAGGTGAATCGGCAGCAACTCCGGTAATTTGACTGACTTCCTCATCAGAGATCTTATCTTTCAATTCAAGGATAATTCGTCTTGCGGTTTTATCGCCTACACCCGGGGCACGTTTGACGGCAGCTACATCACCTTGCAATATATGATCCATAAGTTGATCATATCTAATGCCAGATAAAATATTGATCGCTTGTTTGGGACCAATTCCGGATAATGAGATCAATTTATCGAATATGCTGCGTTCTTTTTCTTCAATGAACCCATAGAGCTGTAAAATATCTTCTCTCACATGCAAATAGGTCAATAAACGGCAATCAGAGCCTCGTGAAGGTAATTTATCGTAGGTGTACAGGGTAATGGCACATCCCATGCCTATATTGCCTACATTCAGAACTACAAGATTGGGTTCTTTGATCTCTATCGTGCCTTCAATAAAATGTATCATTATGACCTCATTGTTTTTCACCACCTGCGCCACGTCATGGCGTGGCTGATAGGAGGGATGAAAGATGTAGAGACACACCATGGTGTTTCTCTACAATTATTTATTTTTCAATATTCCAAAACGTAATTGATTAAAATGCGTAATAGCGATCGCCAAGGCATCACTGACATCCATTTTTCCACCGAGGGATGGTAATTTAAGCATCTTCATCACCATATATTTGACCTGTTCTTTTGAAGCAGATCCCACACCGGTCAATGCTTTTTTTACGATGGTTGCAGGATATTCATAGACCGGTAGATTTTTCATCTGTCCCGCTAACATCAAAACACCTCTTGCATGACCCAATTTTAAGGAAGTCCGTGGATTAACATTCGAAAATGTTTCTTCAATGGCAAACACATCCGGTTTGTGATCATCTATAATATCACAACAGCTACGGTAGAGTATTTCAAGTTTTTCAGAAAAATCTTTAGCTTTGGCCGTTGATATTTCTCCGGCGGCCAGGAAGTGGATCTTGGAACGATCGACATTGATCAGTCCATAACCACTATTATTCAAACCGGGATCAATACCAAGTATTATCATTCTTGCATCTGTTCCATGATTTCTTCTGGAATCTCTGAGTTATCCCATGTTTTTTGGATATCTTCATGATCATCAAGAAGATCATAAAGTTTCATATATTTTGTTGCATCGTCAATATTATCGATCTTCACAGTTGTTCCGGGAATCTGTTCTATATCGGCATGAACGATAGTATAACTTTCTTTTAAAGCTTCGTGAACATCATTAAAATTGTTGGGATCTGTAAGTACAGTAAAACTTTCACCGTCAGCTGTAATATCTTCAGCGCCAGCTTCCAGGGCCTCCATCATGAGTTCATCTTCATCTACGCCTTCAGCAACAATGATAATATTACCTTTTCGTGTAAAATTCCAATTTACCGAACCTGTTTCACCAAGATTGCCGCCATGCTTTGATAGTAGGTGTCGAATCTCTGCAACTGTGCGTTGTTTATTGTCGGTAAGAACTTCGATCATAATGGCAACGCCAAAGGGACCATAACCTTCATAGACGATCTCTTCATAGTTGACACCCTCCAGTTCGCCCGTACCTTTTTTGATCGCGCGTGCAACGGTGTCATTGGGGACATTCACGGCACGTGCAGTTATTACGGCTGTCCGCATACGGGGATTAGATTCAATATCCCCACCACCCATTTTAGCGGCAACGGTGATCTCTTTGAGTATTTTAGTCCAAACCTTAGCCCGCTTTGAATCCTGCGCAGCTTTCCGGTGTTTAATATTCGCCCATTTACTGTGACCGGACATATTGTAATTCCTTATCTTAATCGTTAATATTTTATGAAGTAAAATAGGTTTTTAATGGGATAAAAGCAATTAATAAGACAGTTGACAGTTGAGAATTGACAAAGGACAATGATAATCTATTTTCGTCATCCTGAACTCGTTTCAGGATCTCAGTGAGAGTTAGTGGTATGATTGTTATTTTTTGATTTTCTTCTTTATAACAGTTCTTGTATTGTGCGAATAGAAAATATAATCATGATTATTTAGAATCGGGTGATATGCGATAAAAAAATATGGAACAAAAGGAAACGGCACCCTAGGGTGCCGTTTCTTCTCTCTCTCTCAAAACAGTTACTTATTTTACAAGTAGCATTTTCTGTGTTGCTTGTTCTCCGTTAACTTGAGCTCTAAGGAGGTAAACACCACTTGCTAAGTTATCGCCGCTAACATGTATATTGTATTCACCTGAGGAATATTGACCGCTAGCAACGATTGCAACGATCTCACCTGACATATTGTAAAGCCTAATATTAACATCCTGGGCTGTTTGGATACTGAAGGGTACTGTAAAACTTGGGTTGAAGGGGTTCGGATAGCTGGCTTCAAGGGCAAATTCTTCAGTCTCAAGAATGCTTTTGCGATTAGCACTTACTGAAAGATTCTTTGTGCCAATTACCTGCGATATACCATTTTCATCTACAGCTAACAATCTATAGGTATAGGACATACCGGATAGAACCATAAGATCATTTGCCTTATATGTATTTTTGTTATTTTTTGAACTCTTGATGCTTACACGGCTTATTTCATTATAATCCATTAGGTTCTCTGAACGCTCCAAAATATATTCAAGTAAGTTTGTTTCAGATGCAACGGTCCATGCTAATTTAACAATGCCTTTTTTTGATGCAACAATGAATCTGCTAAGTTCTACACTGCCGGAAAAAACCGGTTCTTCTTCAGGTTCTTCCTCAGGTTCTACGTTTGGATCTTCAGGGTTCGTATTATTGTAATTGATAGCTTCATTGGCCTGACTCAGTTCAAGCCCTCCGGAAAAAGTTTCAAACTCATAGTCATAATATAACATATCGATACCAGGTATGGTTCCGGGAAACAATATACTACCTTGTTCCAAAGTAGAGACATTCATGATGATATGTAAAAGATCTGAAGGTTGAGATGGATCTGAAGAAAGTGGTTTGTAATATTGCTTCAAGTCGCTTGAATTAGTAAAGGACTCGAATGTTATAGCAAATACATCTGAATATGTATCGGTAATATTCACTAATCTATAGAGGTTCATAGTGATACCGGTGAGGGTCTCGGAAAGTATTCCCGTTTTTTGGACGCTGATTTTATTGTTCGAATACGCCAACTCACCAAAAATATTTTTGGGATATTTAACATAAATCATACCGTCACCTATGACGTCACTGCCATCTGATATATAAGCTTGAACATCAAATTCGTAAGTACTTGAATTTTCACCTACATTCAAAGATCCATTTGCATAGATTATATGAATCTGTCCGGTCTCGGAAAAAGCAAATGATATGAAAAGTAACAAAAATAAACTTACGAGTAGCTTCTTCATTTAAAACCCTTTCTTGTTATGTCTTGATTTTAAAATTTTTCTCTCTCATTTTCTCATCTCTCTGTAAAAATGTTTTTCTCTCTTTGCAGCAACAATCTACTGCTATATTAAATACTCTGCAATACCACGGGGCTTTAATTGATTGATAGTTAAATAAATAGAATAGAATTAGCCCTTTAATGCCCATTTTTTACTCAATCTTAATTCTTTATAAGCTTGTTTTTTAATCTTCCCTGCATAAGTTTAAATAACTATACATAAATCCGCATTTTTGTGCTTTTTATTAAGGTAACGAGCATTTATTAAAATTCTGTAAATAAAAGCAATCGAGTTAATGCTCAAAAAGCGCATTCTTTACTAAAATAGTATATAATTATGTGAGATAGGGGTGAACGCGTTAATACTGTGAAAATAATATTCGTGACTGTTCTTTATGTTTATGTGATATTTATACTTTATCCACAAAAATCGAAAATTTGGAATTCTAGTAAAAAAATAAATATAAACAAGAAATATAAAAAGTTCGAAACCACTGTAAATTAAAGCTTTACAATAACAATAACGTGATCGGGCACTTTTAGGATGGCGACTTCAATAACTTGCCGTTTATTAGGAATGTCTCAGGAAGTTAAAATCTTTTGAAAGAAATCCCTATTGTAAAATTTATGATTCAAAATAACAGAGTTATAAATTTAGTGTCTATGTGCCTTCGTAAAGGGTTGAACTGTTGAAATGGAATTGAAAAGGTCGATCGTTAATTAAATAAGATGTTAAGCAGAAAATGATAATATAGACTTAGCTTTTAATTCTAATTTACAAATCGATATTTAAAAAGCACCCAAATTGCCTGAAGGCCATCTTTCCATGTTATCTTTTTGCCCTCGTCAAGCGTTCGAGGGTAATAATTAATTGGTAATTCTTTTATACGGATGCCTTTTTTTGCTATTTTTGCTGTTACTTCGGGGCAAAATTCAAATCCGGTACAATTTAGCTTAATGGATTTAAGTAATTCCGTGTCAAACACTTTATAGCAGGTAGGTTCATCAGTTAGTTTTTGCCAGTATAGAATGTTTGTAATGAAAGACACTAATAAACCACCAAGATAAAATGAACGGTAAGAATGTTTATTTGATTTATTTATAAATCTGGATCCGTATATGACTTTTTCCTTTTTATCTTTTATGGGTTCAACCAGTTTTAAATAATCATTTGGGTCATATTCTAGGTCTGCATCTTGAATAATGGTAATATCTCCGGTAATATGCGGAATGCCTGCCTTAATGGCAGAACCTTTCCCGAAATTACCTTTCTGATAGATTACTTTAACGAAATCCAGTTTTTCATATTTTTTTAATATATCCCTAGTCCCATCGGTTGATCCATCATCAACCATAATTATTTCTTTTTCAATCGGTACAGCTACGATCTTTTGAAAAATTTCTTCCAAGGTATTCTTTTCGTTATAAATAGGCATTATTACGGATAATTTCATATACTCCTCATTGCAAAATGAATTTCAATTGGTGTTTTGGCAGATAAATCCTGATATAATGCAGATTTACTTACAGCCACCATTTATTAATCTTAAATATATAACAAGCGCCCATATTATGATCTCCAACAATCTTTATCATATTAAACTTGTCAGGATTGTTTTGGATAATTTTATAAGCGGTTTGTGAAGAATTTGAAAATGTGTCAATTATCAGATAAGACACATTATGTCGCTCAAATTGTTTCATTCGATATTCTTCATACTTTTTATCATATTTTGTCCAATAACTTGCAAACTGATAACCTTTTCTATACGAAAATAAATAAAAAGTATTTTCTTTTCTACAGGCAACAACAGCATCATCGGGCGTGTTTTTCTTTACCCAAGCGCCGGCTTCAATGTAATTTTCAATGGGCTTGGGGTACATATAGCCCCGATGAGACAATTGAATTTGATAAGCTGTACCTGAGAAATTGGAAAACAATACCAATAAAAGTAAAGGTATTATTATGATTTTTCGATGCGGTTTGAACTTAGGCCATAGTGAAAGAAGAAAATCGCATCCAAAATAAAAGTATATTAGGAAGAAAGGAATAAATACGCATAAATATCTTGCCATGGGTAGCGGATTGGTATCGGGGGTACCGATAGCTAAAACAATAAGGGAAAAAACAAAGAACAGATCATACAAATTTATTTTTTTGATCATGTTGACAACAAGGCCGGTACCAATAATAGCGATGACGATGAATCCTTTAAGATCAAACGGTTCCATTTTAAAGCGTGTTGTCCCGTGTGCAAATAAAACCTGAGGGATAGTTTTAAATGAAATAAGCAGGTTTTTAAAGCCGTTGCTGATCATAAAGCCCAAGCCGTTTTCTCCAGTAAATGCGCTAATTTGAGTTTTGCCTGAACCAAGTATCATGCACCTTAACTGCCAGCTACCGAATAGAAGGAATAACATGACTCCAAGGAAGATGGCCTTTTTCCAGTCTTTCTTAATGCAAAAATATAATATGCTTGCAATTGCCATGGAAATACCGATTGATCTGGTAAAGTAGGTCATTAATATTGAAAGTGAGGATAAGACAAGAAACAGATAATTGATTTTATCCGATTGCTCATATTTTCTTAACAGCCAAATTGAGAGCAAAGAGAAAAATACAAAGGGCATTTCTGTCATCACCAGTGATGAAAAATCTGAGACAAAAGGATTTGTCCCCATGAGCAATAATAATAGTAGCACAAGTTCCGTTTTGAGGTACTTTTTAAACAGATAAAAGAATAAAAGAAACATAGCAATTGTGAATAAGAACGTTAAAGATTTAAAAAGAACAACGTTGACGCCAAATATTTTTACCAGAGGTGCAAGCATGATAGACATGCCCGGTTGATCCAGTGTAATGAATATTTCCTGAGGATACTGAATGCTTTTATATTGTCCTGTTTCCGCTAATGATATAGCGCCACAGATATATCTTGAATTGTCGCCGTTCATACTTAGGGCCGGATCAAAAGCCAAGGCCTGTATCGCGATAATAACAATTAGGCTGGCAATGGCGAGTGCTTTTAAATGTTTATTATGTTCCTTCCCTTTTAGGTAGCAAAATCCCAAATAAACGAATAGGGCCATTAAAAAAATATAGAGGATGATCTGGAAAGTAAAAATCCAAGTGGCATTATATTTCATGAATCTGTTAGTAATATCAGGAAGGTTGAGAAAATTAATGAATAAAATTATTGAAACCAAAATGGTAAGTCCAAAGTATATGCTAACTGATTTATTATTACCAGAATTTTGATCTAAGATATTTTGCTTTTTAATTTGTTTCTTCCCATTAATATTAGTCTCCTACCTATCATATTTTATTGTTCAAAACAGCTCTTTGTTTATAGGCATGCAGTTAATATTAAATATTTTATTAAACTTTGAATGATCATATGTTTTCGTTTTAAAAAACTTAAAATATTTTTATTTGCTGTCAAAAATATAAACATAATATATTCAATAAAACATGTTTGTTCAATAAAAAATACATTAACAATATACTGAAATACACTTTTTAACACAAGTGAAAACCATGAAGGGATCTTTTCTGTTTAATGGATAATTAAGACAAAATGATGATGATAACTTAAAAGCTGTTTGAGTTTTTTTATGTATAATTTACTGTCACGATCCTCCCGTTAATCATAAATTATGGCTTAATGGTAAAATATGAGGCTGAAAACGCTATAAATAATTGAATGTTAGGATAATACAGAGATTTTGATTTTATTAAGTTAAAAAATGCAAAAAATCTTGCCCAAAATGTGGTTCATTTCGTACAAAAAAGAATGGAAATAAAGGGGATAAACAGAGTTATAAATGTAATGTTTGTCACCATCAATTCTTTCGTTCTTTAATTGATTAAGCAACATTTTTTCTGTAAAAAGGTTTTTGATTCATATTTAAGTTTTCCGTATCCATTTCAAAATTAAGATATTTTTTTCCTGTCACCCAATTTTCATGATGTTCAACTAAAACAGCCGTCACCAGACGCAAGCAAGATGCTTCATTGGGAAATAATCTTGCCCCCGTGTTCGTCTGCGGATTTTCTGATTTAAGCGCTCCAAAGCATTGGATGTTCTGATTCTCAGCCAATGGGACTTTGGAAAGTCAAAAACGGTTAGTGTTTCTTCAATATTCTCTTCCAACCACTCGCAAAATTCAGGTGCTGTTGTTTCATATTCAGTGGTGATTATTTTACACTTTGCCATAGCTTCCTCTTTACTCGCAGAGTTAAAGATGTATTTAACAGCATCAGCTAACTCTTTTTTCATAGATCTCTTTGGAGCATAGCTTTGGGCGTTTTGCTGGAAATGGAATTGACAGCGCTGCCAAAGAATAGAAGGAAAAACAGTTTTGCGTGCTGCCCTCAATCCACTATGGTCATCACTGATCAATAATTCCACTCCATGTAATCCTCGCTTTTGAAGCTGTTGCATAAAATGACGCCAATGAACTTCCGCTTCAGACAGTTTAGCACTTATACCCAATATTTCACGCTTACCGCTGCAGGTATTAACACTCAAAGCAATGAGTATCGCCATATTTTTTACACTGCCGTTATGACGGATCTTCTCATAGCGTGCATCAAGATAAACGTAGGCATACGGATCTTTTAATTTACGCTCCCTGAATGCATTTAAGCTCATATACAGTTCGGCAGTTAAACGGTTGACTTGTGTTGAACTGATGGATGTACCGCAAAGCTGTTCCGTGATCGCCTGCACTTTCCGGGTCGATACTCCCTGAATATATATCTCGGCTAAAACCAGTTTCAATGCTTTCTCACTACGGCAGCCCCGCTCCAAACTTGAGGGATAAAAGCTGATATCTCCTCGCACTTGGGGTATTTAAAGATCCAGCTTCCCTAAAGAAGTACTGTACTTTTTAGGCTTAAAGCCATTTGCATATCCTAGGCGTTCTGAATTACGCTCATAGGGTTGTGGTTGTAATACCTGGCTGCGTTCTATTTGCATTGCTTGGTTGAAAATAAGCTTCACCGATTCTTCGAATTTTTCCGGTCCGTACTCAATTAATAGTTCCATTACATCTTCAATTACATTATTTTTTTTAGGCTCATCGTTTTTCCTTTTTTTGTTTAACGATATTTTGAAATATCGGAAAACGTTGGGCCTTTTTACAGGAGAAAATTTACACTACCAGATTTGCCATGATTATAAGATGAAATATGTTTTTATTGAAAATTCATGATAATTTTAGATCTTAAAATATTATATTATATAGAAAATTTGCAGAAATATAGTCATGATGTAAGTTAAAGTTTGTATAAAAAAGGCATAAAAATTTATTAGATCAAAATATCATAGATGTAATTTTATAAAAATAAGTAGTGAGAATGAAGAAGGAAATTAAAATAATAATAAATAGGATAATTAATTTTATTTCAAAATTGCCTTTAGTTGGGAAAATATTTGATAGAAATTTTATTTTGTATGCATTTATTGGTGTAACTGGCGTTACAATTGATTTTTTAATATTTACCGCTCTTGTAAAAGTGGTTGGTTTATATTATGTAATATCTAATGTCATTAGTGTTTCATTTGGATTGGTGAATAATTTTATTTTAAACCGAAGATACAATTTTAAAGTTTATAATAAACCCCTACAAAGATTTTTATCATTTTATCTTATCGGTTTTATTGGTATAGCGATAAGTACATTATTGATACATGTATTTACCGAAATACTTGTGATACCAATTTTGATATCTAAAATAATATCTGTTATCATTGTAGTGCTACTGCAATATATTTCAAATAAATTTATCACTTTCAGATAATTAATACTTCGTCAAAATAAGTAACAAAAATAAAAAACCGCCCCGAAAATCGGAGCGGCTAATATGTAGATGTCAGTCAAATCTTATCTTTTGACTTTCTTCTTTACAACAGTAGTATCAAGATCTGTGAACTGAAGTTGAAGTTTTTCAATTTCGCGGCTTAGGTCCTGAAGTTGTTGCGTAGCACGAATGTTGTTCTGAGTAACTGTACGACGAAGGTTTGTAACCTTTTTGTCAACATCATCAATACGGCTGCGTAGTTGTGCCTGGTTGGCTTCAACTATAGATCCCAATGAATCAACACGTGTGTTCAAGTAAAACATATCACTTGAATGTTGATCTCTAACATCACTTAATTCACCTTTAAGTTCAATAAAGCGTTGACTGTTCTGATTGATGTGTTTTCTGTGGCCAATAAGGCGTACATCAAAATCATGCAGGTCATCAGTATAACCCTGGTATTTCTCTTCAATATTCATAGCACGGGCGTTCATATCTACCAAGCGACCGTTAAATGTTGTTTGATAAAAATACATGAATCCTAATGCGGCAAACAGAAGAACCCAAAGAAGAGACATAAAAAACTTTTTCATTATTTACTCCTAATTTCAAATACAAATATTCATTTCGATAACAAGACAAAAGCTATAAAAAACTTTTTCGAAATGCAATAAAATGCTTCAAAAATCATGATTTATTTTTCCGTATTGCTAATATCTCATCACGTAATGCTGCAGCTTTCTCAAATTCAAGCGCTTTAGCCGCATCTTGCATCTGGATAGTCATACGATCTATAAGGTCAAGTGCTTCGAATTTGGACAGTTTTTTGACTTTTTTAATATTTATTTCACCCGGTTTATAATCTGCCTTCATATCTGCAATTGATGTAATTTTTCTAATCTCGGTTTCACTTTTATAAATAGTCTTGGGCGTGATCCCTTGTTTTTGATTATGCTTACGTTGAACATCACGGCGTCTGTCCGTTTCTTCGATCACACCTTTCATGGCTGCACTTATCTTGTCTGCATAAAAAATGACCAGTCCTCCAATATTACGGGATGCACGACCGGCAATCTGGAAAAGCGAACGTTCTGAACGCAAAAAACCTTGTTTATCTGCTCCTAGAATAGCGACTAGCGATACTTCGGGAAGATCAAGACCTTCTCGCAGCAAGTTTACGCCAACTAGGACATCAAAAACTGCCATGCGCAGTTCTCGAAGAATAACAACTCTTTCGAGCGAGTCAATTTCAGAATGTAAATATCTGACTTTTATATTTATGTTTTTCAAATAATTTGCCAGATCTTCAGATTCTCGTTTTGTTAGGGTTGTAACAAGCACGCGTTCTTTTTTCTTTACCCGGATCTGTATTTCATTGATCAGATCATCTATTTGACCATCGGTTGGGCGAACTACAATATGAGGATCAAGTAATCCGGTCGGACGGATGATCTGTTCGACTACAACTCCATTGGATTGTTCAATTTCATAATTAGAAGGTGTTGCCGAAACAAAAACGGTCTGGTTTAACATGTCTTCAAATTCGGGGAATTTCAAGGGACGATTATCAAATGCAGAGGGTAATCTGAATCCATACTCTACCAAGACACTTTTACGTGAGCGATCTCCGTTATACATGGCATGCACTTGAGGGATAGTCGCGTGAGATTCATCAATAATTGTCATAAAATCATTAGGGAAAAAATCCATAAGCGTAAAAGGACGATCACCGGGTTGTCTAAGCGTTAAATGTCGGCTGTAATTCTCAATACCTGAGCAATAACCCAATTCCTGGATCATTTCTATATCATAATTGGTCCGTTGCTCCAAACGTTGGGCTTCAATTAGCTTTCCATTTTGTCGTAGATCGTTAAGTCGATCTTTGAGTTCCTCTTTGATGTTATTCATTGCTAATTTAACTTTTTCAGAATCGGTAATGAAATGTCGGGCAGGGTAGATGACCGCAAAATCAAGCGTTTTGAGGATTTTACCCGTCAAGGGCTCTATCATGCTTATCTTTTCGATCTCATCACCCCAAAATTCCAGCCGAATAGCATCATCCGCATACGCAAGATATATCTCTATGCTGTCTCCACGGACACGGAAAGTTGATCGGGAGAAACTAAGGTCATTCCGTGAGTAATGAATAAAAACAAGCCGTTTAAACAGCTCTTTACGGATGATAGTATCGCCTTTATGCAAAACTATGATCTGTTTTTCGTAATCTTTAGGCGAGCCCAAACCAAAAATACAAGATACTGAAGCGATCACGATCGTATCCCGGCGACCAAGTAGCGAAGAAGTTGCCTTTAAACGTAATTTTTCGATCTCATCATTAATATCGGAATCTTTTTCAATGTAGGTATCCGTGGTCGCAATGTAAGCTTCGGGCTGATAATAGTCGTAATATGAAATAAAGTATTCAACCGCATTATCCGGGAAAAAAGCTTTAAACTCTCCATAAAGCTGAGCGGCTAAAGTTTTATTGTGAGATATGATCAGGGTAGGACGTTGCACTTGCTCGATCACTTTTGCCATGGTATAGGTCTTACCACTGCCGGTGATACCAAGCAAGGTCTGAAAATTGTCTCCGTTTTGAATTCCTTCTACAAGTGATTTAATTGCTTGGGGCTGATCACCCGAAGGTTCAAAAGATGAATGTACTTTAAATTTCTTACTCATATTTTACCATTAAAATTAAATGTAAGGGACGGTCGCGACCGTCCCCTACAATTTTATAGACTTCAAATATCGATATAATGATGATCATTCAGGAAATGCCGTCAGAACTTCCTTCATCATTAAATTAAGATCGAATTCATCCGGATTGGAAAAGCCCAAGCGAACCATAACAATATCTTTTGAAGGGATGATAATAATAAATTGACCATCGTGACCTTCACAGGTGTAGGTGTCTTTGGGAGCGTCGGGATACTCGCCGGAAAGGTTTAACCAAAAGTAGGAGCCGTATTCTCCACCAGAGGCTTCAGCTTCTGTTCTTGTGTAATCTACCCAGCCCTCAGGTAATATTTGTTCACCCAGCCAGTTGCCATCATTCAAATACAGCATACCAAAGCGGGCAAAATCACGCGCTGTTGCGTATATGTAGGATGAACCGACATAGGTTCCCGAAGCATCTGTTTCAAATACAACAGAATTCATTCCCAGCTTTTGGAATAAAAAAGTATAGGGGAAGTTGTAATATTCGGCATCTGTTTCAAATAGATCTTTCATTTTCAGGCAGACAAGATTGGTTGAGCCGGAGGAATAATTCCAAACTGTATTAACTGGAGATACACTTGGCTTTTCCGCAGTATATTTTCCAAAATTACCGACTTTATGCAACATGACGTTAACATCGGATTCATTGCCATAATCTTCTTCCCATTCCAAACCGGAGTTCATATGCATCATATCTGCCCAAGTGATAACCGAACGTTCATCATTTTCCCAGCCGGGCATCAAGATGGGTTTGTTAATATCAATTTTACCCTGTTTAGTTAGAATACCAACCATTGCATTGGTTACGCTTTTACCCATGGACCAACTTAAAAGTCGAGTGCTAACATCGAAGCCCTCTGCATAATGTTCTGCAATAAGTTTATTATGATGTACAACCAACAAAGCGCGTGTTCCCAAATGTGGGATTTCATCTCCGAAAGCATTATTCACAGCATCTGAAAGAACTGTGTAATCCACATCCTCAATTATACTGCTGTTGATACGGTCACCGGCAGGCCAGTTAAGATTATAATTCTGATCGGTATTAGATTTATAGAGCAGGGGAGGACGGTCAAGAATTTCTGTTTCTGTAAAATCACGAACAATAGTACATCCATAATTTTTATCATAGACTACTTTAGATTTGTGCCATAGGAATCTTGAGGTTACGGTTTTATTCTCATGGTCTACGCGGTTTTTTGTGTATTTAATAAAAGAAAAATTTAGGTCAACAGCTTCAATATCTTCTTGCTCACGTTCAGAGAGAAATACACCTGAAGCTAAGCCCTTTGCGGCATAGCCGGTAATAATAGGTAAGAGAGGATTCAGGTAGACACCCACGCCGATCAATATGACAAGCAGAGCTCCAATGACGATCAAGAGAACTTTTTTCATAATAACTCCCGGTTTAGGACATGCTGCTTTTTTTGGCCAGCATATCTGCATGTTCATTCCAACGATTACCGCTATGAGCGGCGACTTTATGAAAATGGAAAGTAATTGATTGTCTGACCATAAATGCCTGGTATTTTTGCGTGAGCTCATTCTTGGCTTTCCATTTTGCCAGTGCCCACATTTCTATACCCTTATAGTCGTAATAGATATGGATATCGTTAATTTTATTTTTTTTGCACCATGTTACAGTTTCGATCACCGCTTTAAGTTCGCCGCCGATCTGATGATGTGCCGCATAGGTTTCATCCATAGCACCGGAAATTTCATGCAAGATCTTATTCCCCTTCATGATAACCGAGCCATAGCCGATCTTTTTATTCATGAATGAACCATCAACATAAGCAATAATTTCATCAGTGACTGTGGTGTCTGTAATTCCGTGTTGATATTTCTGCCAAAGATTTTCAAGTACATTTTTATATGAATCGATCGTGATCGATTGGCAAGTGATCTTGTAGCTGTTCTTTTTAGGACTATAATAAACATTGATCTTGCCGATATATTCTCCTGCTGTATGAATATCTATTTTTGATAGATAATCACGAGTTCCATCAACATCCAGAACTGACTGAAAATCAGCTTTATTTAAGAACTCGCTAAAAGACCGAGCCTTAACAGTGGTTTTATCTTGGTGTAAATAATTCATCTTGGGAATATAAGGTAAATACGGCAAAAGGCAAAAGGCAAAAGTATATTGTAAAAAGAAGCCTGGATCCGAAATCTAGTAAGTAGTAAGTAGTAGAATATTTTATTTAGATTGGAATTACCCAGTGAATTATAAAAACTTTCTACTTTCTACCTGATCTCCAACTCATCCTTACTGGGCAATTCGGGAAAAGGATTATGCGGTTCAGATTGATACCAATATGCCACAGAAGAAATATCATCTTTTAAAGGTAAATATCTTCCGCCTGAACGCCAACCTAGGGCCTGCATTGTAATTTTCAGATCTTTTTCAAAACGAATGGGATCCGTGACATGCCAACGATACATACCATAATGTGTAATTGTTCTGATCCAGCTTGTTGGGTGTGGAGGATAATGAAAGAAACCAGCGTAAGGTGTTGTATAATCAGTATATTCTCTTTCACCATCTGCTCTTTGGGTCAAAAAGCTATAGGAACCGCAGAAATAATCTTCCGTGCCGGTTCCGCAGATAGTTGGGTAGTCCGTATCACCATCCATATAGAATTTTATTTCCCCTTCGCCCCACCATCCATCGTTATTTGATTGCCAGGCCATGTAAGTACCTACATATTGTCCTTTACCTTTAATATTGTCAACGATGGTATAGACTTCTTTATAAGGTACGGGATTAGTGCGTCTGAATTGAGCATGAAAATAGGCGGCATCTTTTGGAATATCGGTTAAGGTATAGTCTACTTGGAAATAAAGCCGCATTTCTGCCGCATCAATATTTTCAATAGTTATCTTACAGCCTTTACGAAATGGCATAACCCAATAGGAATTAAAAGCAGATCCCGGATTTACGCAAACTGCATGTGATGATATTTGTTTAAAGTAATATGCTGATGCAAAGAAATCACCAAGAGGAACTTCTACAGAAGGATTTTCCTCGCCATCCCAATAAAAGCGTAGGATCGCAAATCTCCAATTTCCTGTTGGAGTCATCCAGATATGCTGAATAGCTCCGGAACCCTCAATTTCAGCCATAATTTCGGTTTCCCCTCCGGGGACCATGACATAAGGATTTACTTTCCATCCTTGTCCCAGTTCGCGGGCTGCATTTGCCGCTGAACCCTCTTCAAGGGTGGCCATTCCGCCTTTTCCAACCTCACCGGTTGGATTTTCGGGGGAAATTGAGCGTGTTTTTGCATTAGATAATAAAAACAGATCACTCATGCCTGATGTTAGGCCATTAAAAGAGCCTGCAAATACAATTGAAGTAATCAAAGCAATAAAACTGATAATAAACCATTGTTGCTTATTTTTCATAATATTCTCCAGTCTATTTAATTAGTACAAGAAATAATATAGGGTAATATTTGATTTTGAGAAAAGGATTTAAATCTAAATATCAAAAGCTTCCCTGATATCAGGGAATTTATTCACCAAGGGGATTTTACTGTTTTTGTGAATATATTGCACAAGACCCTCACTTCCGTGCGGGAACACATAGTCGATCAGATTGTTCAAGCTGATCAATTCTGTCATGGAAACACGATCTGAAATAGGTAAAAGAGTTATTAACTCACGAGGTAGTCCGTTTTGTTCAAGAACATCACAAAGAATGGAGGCGATAGCCGTATTGGAGTGAAAAGCTTCCTTGCCTCCACGAAGTACAATGGCATTTCCCGATCTAAAAGCCAAACATGCCGCCTCGGCGGTTATATGAGGCCTTGATTCATAGATGATCGCCAGAGTAGAGGGCGAAGGAATGTCTATATCTTTATCGTCTTTTAAATTAAGCATGGTAGTTTTAGTGGCAAGAGAGCGTATAGAAGCAGCTAGCTCACTGATCCTTTCACTATTTATAAGCAAAAGATCTATTGCAATAGGAGAAAGATGCATTGCCTTACTGTTGGCTATATCTTGATCGTTTAATTTTATAATGATATTTTGGTATTCGATAAGCGCATCTGCCATATCACGCAATACAGCATTGGTTACCGTGATATCCAGTGTTTTAAAGACTTCCGAAGCGTTTTTTGCTTTTTCGACCAAAGGTTTGATCGTTTTCATTTCTGTCCTTTAATGCTTTTAATAATATTTTCCAGAACTAATATATTCACATTTTTTATATTTCAAAGCTTTTTTTGGAACTGAATTGTATTTCATTACATTTGATATAGATAGATAGATAGATAAAAATCAACACGAAAAGAAAACGGAATAATAATTAAAAAATTGTTTGAACATCAATGAGTATCTATTAAATTCGCTACTAGTAATTAGAAGAAAATAATTTTAAAGGAGACTGGAAATGAAGAAACTTACTATTGTATTGATGTCTGTGTTGTTAGCATCATTCGCATTCGCTCAATTTGATCTGGGTGTTAAATTGGGTGCTAACTATTCATACATTGAATCAGACGAGTTCGATGCACAAATTTATGTCGACCAGTTCAGTGATCTACAGAATATTACCGGTTTTGTCGGTGGTGCATTTGCCGTGATCGGTTTTGGTAATTTTGGTATCCAACTTGAAGGTCTGTTCTCAATGGAAGGATTTTCCATTGAGGGGATTGCTGAAGGTGGTGCAAGCGATGCTATTGAAAATACAACGATCCGTACTAACTACATAAATGCTGTAGCGATGGCTCGTTACAATATTGACTTGGCCATAGTAGCACCCTATGTTGCAGCCGGTATTAACGTAGGTATTCCATTGGGTGAAGCAGTCATGGAAGGAGCAGAGATCGATCTCGATCTTGAGAACTTTGATTTCAATAATCTGGGTCTGGCCTTTGCCGTCGGTGTCAAAGTTCTTGATATGGTCGATGTTGAAGTTCGTTACGTAAAGGGCATGACTAACATCTATTCAGTTAGTCTTGATGATAGCGAACCGATATTCTCAAACCTGGTTCGCTTATCGGTAGGTCTGTATATCTTCTAATTTTAAACTAAAATAAATATTTAATTTTAGAAAAAATGCCAGTAATAATTACCCGCTCAATTTGTTGGGCGGGTTTTTCTTTATTATTTCAAATTATTTTATAAGACTATCATTTTACTATCTTAAGTGTGCTTTTATTAAAAGCACAAGAATGCTTAAAAATTTTGATTATTTTCAAATTCTTAAACAATTCATGCGAATATCACTCATAACTAACCCTAAATCATCGAAATATTGTAAAAATAAATGAATATTTGCTAAAATCCCTTTGATTTCTATAAAGCTCTTTCTTAAATTCAAGCGTAAACAAAGGAACGAATCTAAATGACGCTACATATGCACATCCTCCATAATCATACTGCTCCATAAGGGGTTGGGATGCGCAAAATTTTAAAATAAATATTGTCCCGATCTCTTGAAGAGGATCGGGATTTTTTTTAAAGAATACAAAAAACAAACAAAGGAAGATCTATGCTAACCATGGCCATTCAGAAAAAAGGAAGATTATCAACTAACAGTATTGAACTACTGGAGCACTGTGGTATTCATCTGAAACGGACGGGTCACGATAAGCTTAAAACATCAGCGGTAAATTTTCCTTTGGAAGTTCTTTTTCTTAGAGATGACGATATTCCATGCTGTATTGAAGATGGTATCGCAGATATTGGTATTGTTGGCGATAATGAAGTTCTTGAAACAGGTTCAAATATAAAGAAAGTTATGCCGCTTGGTTTTGGAAAATGCAGAATGTCTATTGCTGTTCCAAAACATATAGAATACAAAGATATCACATCTCTTGAAGGTAAGCGTATTGCGACATCATATGATCATATTCTTCAAAAATATCTTGATAAAAATGCTGTAAATGCCGGGATCCACAAGATATCAGGTTCCGTAGAGATCGCACCGGGCATTAATATGTCGGAAGCGATCTTTGATATTGTCAGTACCGGCAGTACTCTGATCTCAAATGGATTGAAGGAAGTTGAAACTATTTTGGAATCTGAAGCAAGCATTTACTGCAATAACTCTTTAGATAAAAACAAAAAGGATCTGATCGATAAATTATGTTTTCGTATTCGTTCCGTTAACACAGCAAAAGATTACAAATATATCTTACTGAATGTACCCAATAATAAACTGGATCTGGTTTGCGATATCCTTCCGGGCATGAAAAGTCCCACTATTATGCCACTTGGGGAAGAAGGATGGAGTTCCGTTCACTCGGTAATAAAAGAAGATATATTCTGGGATGTGATCGAACAATTAAAGGATGCCGGTGCAGAAAGTCTTTTGGTTACCGACATTGAAAAAATGATACTATGAGGGAATTATGAAAATTTACACGAATCCGTCTCCTGAAACATGGAAGGGGCTTTGCAAAAGACCTCAGATGAATCAAGTGAAATTGATGTCCGAAGTTAAAGACATAACCCGGATGGTCATGCTCAAAGGTGATAGAGCTTTATTGGATTTTACAAAGAGATTTGACGGTGCTGAGCTGAATAATATCTTGTGTACGCCTGAAGAACTCAAGGAATCCGAGAAAAATGTTTCGGTAGTGCTTAAAGATAATATTCGACTCGCGATTGACAATATTAAAAAATTCCATGAAGCCCAGTTACCGAAGAAAAAATTTATTAAAACTATGCCCGGTGTCCGTTGTTGGCGTGAAGTCCGAGCTATCGAAAAAGTAGGTATTTATGTTCCCGGTGGTACGGCACCATTATTCTCAACAGTTCTGATGCTTGCTATTCCCGCTGTTCTTGCAGGATGTAAAGAGATAGTGCTGTGTTCTCCTCCTAGAGAGGATGGAACACTACATCCCGCTATTCTCTGGGCTGCTAAAGAATCAGGCGTGACACATGTATGCAAGGTCGGGGGAGCCCAAGCTATTGCCGCAATGACCTATGGGACGGAAAGTGTTCCTGCTGTTTATAAGATATTGGGACCGGGAAATCAATATGTCACAGCTGCTAAAATTCTAGCTGTCACCGAAAGTGTTGCCATTGATATGCCGGCTGGACCATCAGAAGTTTTGGTCATTGCAGATGAATATGCAGATATTGAATATATTGCTGCAGATCTTTTGTCTCAGGCTGAACATGGCGTTGACAGCCAAGTGCTGCTTGTTACCAATAATGAACATCTTGCAGAAAGAGTAAGATCCGAGGTCATTGAACAACTTGATGTACTAAAGAGAGCTGAAATTGCCGAAAAAGCACTTATGAATAGTAAGATCATCGTACTTGAAGATTTGAAAAGTTGTATGGATTTTTCAAATACTTATGCACCAGAGCACCTTATTATCAATACAAAAAATGCTATCGACATGATCCCGGATGTAATAAATGCCGGTTCGGTCTTTATCGGTGATCTGAGTCCTGAATCTGTCGGCGATTATGCGTCCGGAACAAATCACACCTTACCGACTGCCGGATTTGCCCGCAATTATAGTGGTGTATCATTGGATAGTTACTACAAAATGATCACTTTTCAATCCTTATCGGCAAAAGGTCTAAAGAATATTGGTCCTGCGGTTGAACACATGGCAAAGACCGAAGGGTTGGATGCACACAGACAAGCTGTATCACGCAGATTATTTAAAATTGAAAATTCATGAAAGAGAACTAATGTCTATTAATATTACATCACTGGTCCGGAAAAATATTCTCAAGATGAAGAAATATGCCTCAGCACGCAATGAATTCAGCGGAAAAGCCAAAATATTTCTGGATGCAAACGAAAATGCCTTTGGCTCTCCTTCGGATCAGGAACTGAACCGCTATCCGGATCCCCTGCAAAAACAACTCAGGGACAAAATAGCGGCATATAAAGGCATATCCTCTCCCGAAGGACTCTTTCTTGGCAACGGAAGCGATGAGGCCATAGATCTTGTCATAAGAGCCTTCTGTGAACCGCGTGTAGATAGTATGATGCTTTTACCGCCAACTTATGGTATGTACAGCGTTTGTGCCAATATAAATGATATTAAAATCA
>Ga0307992_1000730_pt1 | contig 20287 bp, 22 predicted proteins | sample EllFjometagen133_FD_203162 | JGI IMG/M metagenome (GOLD analysis project Ga0307992, IMG submission 203162) | Marine microbial communities from Ellis Fjord, Antarctic Ocean - #133 | ecosystem: Environmental > Aquatic > Marine > Unclassified | place: Southern Ocean | collected 2014-10-08
AAGAAGTTGGTTTATTTGAGTTTGCATTACAGTATGAAAAAGCTGTTGAAGATTTACAAATGCGTGAAGACTTAGCTCATCGTTATTTAAACGAAGGCTTTAGTGGGGGCGAAAGAAAAAGAAATGAAATATTACAACTTAAGGTTTTAAAACCTAAGTTTGCAATTTTAGACGAAATTGACTCTGGACTAGATGTTGATGCATTAAAGATTGTTGGTGAAAATGTAAGCAGTCTTATTAATGAAGACTTTGGCTGTATTTTAATCACACATTACCAAAGAATTTTAGATCATATTAAAGCAGATTTTGTTCATATCATGATTGATGGCGTTATTGTTTTAAGTGGTGGTATGGAGCTGATTGAAAAGATTGATAAGAACGGATATATGTGGATTAAGGATGAACTAGGTATCGATTTTGTTGAAGGCGAACAATAATGAAGTCAATTGTTATCAAAAATCACGAAATCACAACATCATTACCAAAAGATTTTATCTATAAAAATCAACAACTCATTATCCCTAAAAACATCCATTATCAAGATCCTATAATGATTACAGTTGAAGATGACAATAACGAGTCATTGGAAATTGTGGTTTCAGAAAATACAAGTGTTAAAATTATATTAGAATTAGCGAGTAGAGATCAAGAAGCTAACCATTATGTGTTTAAATTATTAGCGAAAGCAAATAGTCAAGTTAAATATTTATTGGTGAGTGAACTCGAAAGCAAAAAAGCTTTATTAGAACATTATTTTACTGCAGAAAGAGATGCCAAGCTTAATTTGATTGGTGGTTTTGTCAGTAATGTCCTTGATGCGAAAATGCATGTTGACCTTATTGGTGAAGGGGCAGAAGTGAAAATGCGAGCAATCGCTATTTCATCTGATAAAAATGTTCAAAAGATAGATGTTCTTATTGTTCATAAAGCACCAAATACATTTGGTGATATGACCAATATAGGTATCGCAAATAAACAAGGAAAAATCGTCTTAAATGGCGTTGAGAAAATAGAGAAAGGGATGAAGCATGCAAATGCTTTCCAAACCTTAAAAGGCATTATAACATCTGATCAAGCTGTTGTTGAAGTTAATCCTATTCTTCTTATAGATGAATATGATGTCAAAGCTGGTCATGGAGCAACGATTGGTAAAATCGAGGAAGATGCCTTGTATTACTTAAGAAGTAGAGGTTTAACACGAGAAGAAGCTGAAAAGCTTATTGTCAATGGTTTTTTACAACCTGTCATCGATGAGATTGATGATGAACCTCTAAAGGAAAGATTTGTTAGCGTCGTCAATTCAAGAATATGATAGATGTAGATCGTATTAGAAAAGATTTTCCTGTCTATAGTAAGCAACCAAGATTAACGTATTTAGATTCTGCTGCATCCTCACTAAAAGTAAAATCAGCAATCGATCAAGTGGATCACTATTATCATACGTTAGGTGTTAATGTGCACCGTGGTGCATATGAACTTGCTTATGAGACAACATTATTATATGAAGCTGCTAGAAAAACAGTAGCTGATTTTATTCATGCACAGGAAGAAGAAATTATCTTTACAAGAGGGACGACTTCATCCTTAAATATGATTGCTGGTAGTTACAGGGATATATTGAAACCTGGTGATGAGATTATTACAAGCGAACTTGAACATCACTCCTCACTATTACCATGGATGATTACTGCTAAAAAAACTGGTGCGAAACTGGTTTATATACCTCTGACTGAAGAAGGCAGAATTACTGTTGAAGGGTTTAAATCAGTATTGACTGATCAAACAAAAGTTGTAGCGATTACCCATGCATCTAATGCATTAGGATTTGTTACTCCAATTGAAGAAATTGCGAAGCTTGCACATCAAAAAGATGCTATCGTCATTTTGGATGCTGCACAATCAGCGCCACATAAAGCGCTTGATGTAAAAAAATTAGATGTTGACTTTATGGCTTTTTCAGGGCACAAAATGTTTGGTCCATCCGGTGTTGGTGTACTTTTTGGTAAAAAAACACTACTTAATAGTATTGAACCGTTCGAATATGGTGGTGAAATGGTCGATGAGGTCTACAAAGACCATGCGACATGGAAAGATGCACCTTTAAGATTTGAAGCCGGTACACCCGTTATTAGCGGTGCTATTGGGCTTGCTGCTGCTATTCGGTACATAGAATCAATTGGCATTCATAATATTCATGAGCATACAGAAGCACTGCATCAATATACACTTGAAAAACTCAAGAAAATCAAAGGTATTACCATATATAATCAAAGTGCGGAAAATCCAGTCATTACATTTAATGTTGAGGGTATTCATCCACACGATATTGCAACAATGCTTGATCAAGATCATGTCGACGTACGTGCTGGACATCATTGTGCACAACTAGTTAATAAATTTCTAGGTGTTAATTCAACACTTAGAGCATCCTTTCATATATATAATAGCTATGCAGATTGTGATGCTTTCTTAGAAAGTATTGTTGCAGCTAAAAATTTCTTTGAAGGATTTTAAGGAGAATTAGATGAACATTGAACATTTATATAGACAAGTTATTATGGAACATTATAAAAATCCTAAAAATAAGGGTTTTGTTGCTGATAATAGTTACTTAACCATTCACTTAAATAACCCATCATGTGGTGATGAATTAACCGTTCAACTTAAGGTTGAAAATCATAAAATTATCGATGTTAAGCATCAAGGAACCGGGTGTTCTATATGCTGTTCAAGCGCTAGTGTCATGAGTGTGACACTCATGGGCAAAACGATGGATGAAGCAATGAAGATCATTCATGAATTTTATGAACTAATCAAAGGAGATCCTTATGACAAGGAAATTCTTCAAGGCGATGCTGTCGTTTATCAAGGTGTATCACAGTTTCCTGCAAGGATTAAATGTGCTACATTAGCTTGGAAAGCTGCAGAACAAGGCATCAACAAAATCAAGGAGGACGAATCAAATGGGCGATAATAAAAAGAAAATTGATGATATTGTTGGTGATTATAAATTTGGATTTCATACTGAAAACACACCTGTATATAGCACTGGCAAAGGAATTAGTGAAGAAATAGTAAGAGAAATTAGTAAATATAAGAATGAACCGAAGTGGATGCTAGATTTTAGACTTAAGAGCTATAAAAAATTTATGGAGTTAAAAAATCCTAAATGGGGACCAGATTTATCATTTATTAATTTTGATGAATTTTCATATTTTATTAAGGCAAGTGAGAGAGCTGAAACAAGCTGGGATGAAGTTCCAGAAAACATTAAAGATACTTTTGAAAAATTAGGTATTCCTGAAGCTGAAAGAAATTTCTTATCTGGTGTTTCAACACAGTTTGAAAGTGAAGTTGTTTACCACAAAACACAACAAGAACTTGAAGAACTTGGAGTTATCTATGTTGATACAGATACTGCACTTAGAGAATATCCTGAATTAGTTAAAAAGTATTTTGGGAAGATGGTTTCCTATAGTGATAATAAATATGCTGCATTGAACTCTTCGGTATGGAGTGGCGGATCATTTATTTATGTTCCTAAAGGCGTGAAAGTTCCAAAACCCCTACAATCTTATTTCAGAATGAATTCTGATCAAATGGGTCAATTTGAAAGAACATTGATTATTGTTGATGAAGGTGCTTTTCTGAATTATGTTGAAGGCTGTACTGCACCCGTTTACTCAAAGGATTCACTTCACGCTGCAATCGTTGAAATTGTTGTTGAAAAAAATGCTACTTGCAGATATACAACAATTCAAAATTGGTCAAACAATGTTATAAATCTTGTTACAAAAAGAGCATTTGTCTATGAAAATGGATTAATGGAATGGATCGATGGAAATATCGGAAGTAGTGTCAATATGAAATATCCATCTTGTGTTTTACTAGGTGAAAGAGCAAAGGGAACAACCATCTCAATTGCATTTGCTGGTAAAGGACAATGGCAAGATTCTGGAGCTAAAATGATTCATATTGCTCCAAATACCACATCAACGATTATTTCTAAATCAATTAGTCGTGGTGGAGGGACTGTGAACTATCGTGGTAAAGTTGATTTTGGTAAAAATGCCAAAGGTGCGAAAGCCCATGTTGAGTGTGATACCATCATCCTAGATGAAGAGTCATTCAGTGATACAATTCCAACGAATATCGTTCGTAATAGCGATGTATTTCTTGAGCATGAAGCGACTGTTTCAAAAATTTCTGAGGAACAACTTTTCTACTTAATGAGTAGAGGTTTATCTGAAGCTGAGGCAACAGAAATGATTGTTATGGGATTCATTGAACCATTTGCTAAAGAATTACCTATGGAATACGCAATTGAACTTAATCAGTTGATTAAGCTTGAAATGGAAGGCTCTATAGGATAATATGTAAAAAATGAATAGATATTTGTGAGTTTTTCACAAATATCTTTTTTTATAGGAAGTTTTATCGTAAAATGGATATTGAAGGTGATATCATGAAAAAAGTAATCACAGTGATTATGTTATTTTTCTTGTCCTTAAGTATTGTTGCTTGTCATGAAGAAAAAACATATGATGATCTATACTTAGAATATTTAACACACATTGAGAATAATGAGCTAAACTATCAATCTAGCATTGATTATTTTAATCATCTTTCACAAGAGGTTATCAAAAGTGTTGTTCTTGTTGAAAAAATTGTTCAGACAAGTAGTGAATCATCCACAGGATCGGGTGTGCTATTTAAATCAGATGCCAACTATTATTATATATTAACGAATAATCATGTTATTTATTCTGAAATCGTAAGTGATAGCACCATTTATACAATAAGTGATTTTCAAGGTAATGAATATGATGCAGAGTTAATTGAACAAAGTGGTGATTATGATTTGGCGATCTTAAGAATCGAAAGGGGTCCATTGGATTTACCTATTATTGAATTCGCACCATCTAATCCGTTAGTTTATGAAAAAATGGCAGTTTTAGGATATCCTGGATATCAAATTAATGCAATCTCATTAGGCAATGTTGTTGATTATGCGTTTATAGAAGTCGAAAGTACTTCGTTTGATGTCATCAATGTATTATTTGATGTACTTATCAGTGATGTACCAGTTAAATCTGGAAGTAGCGGAAGCGTATCGGTTAATGACCAATTCCAACTTGTTGGAATTGTTTATGCAGGTAATTTCAAGGATACAAGTACAACATCAGAATATACATTTTCTATTCCTGTAGAAAAAGTACTTGAATTCTTTCAATTAAAACAATTTAGTTTGGAGGATAATTCATGAAAAGATTATATATTATCCTATTTTTTATGTTATTTATGTTATCTGGATGTCTAACTATTATTGATAATGAAGACTCAGATGAATATAGAGCGTTATCTAATCAATATGAAACATATGTAACAAATGATATCACTCAAGTTGATCAATTTGAATCATTTGTTAACGAAACCACGTTCACGTCAATGATGTCAAACGTGATGATTAAAATTCAAATATTTAGTGATCTCCATAACCTTGTTGAAACGCGTTATGGTTCAGGTGTTATCTTCGCAGTTGGTGCATATAATTATGTATTGACTACATTTGAACTAACTGATATTCCTAGTAATCTTTTAGTGACTTACCAGGTTGCTGATTATCAAGGTAGAACTACAAGTGCTTATATTGATAAATTTTCCGAAGATTATGGACTCGCAGTTCTTAAATTTCGCAGAATCCTATCAAATCATTTGCCTGCGATTGAATTCGCAGATCAAAATTCACTTCTGGGTGAACCAGTATTACTGTTTGGTTATATAGAAGAAATTATGAATTCCATGTCGATGGGCTTAGTAGAAGAAACGAATTCAGAAAGCAATATTTTAGATGAGTATGTCTATACAACAATAGAATCTGACATTTATGCTAATGGTAGTGCTGTGATTGATATAAACAATCAATTGATAGGTATTCAAGCTGGTGTATCTGAAGGTTTAAGTTATGCTATTTCAATAACTAATATTATGGAATTCTTAGAGTTATATACTGATTACCAAGAACTCGATTAAAAAAAGCGATGCCATCGCTTTTTTCTTTTTCTAATTTTATATAAGTTAAGATTTAAATAAATCAATATCATGATTGACATTTTCTTGCATCTCATATGTTATAATATCTCCATATTTATCTAAATTTTAACACACATGCTATAATATAGGAAAGGAATGGTTAATGATGTATCGCTATCTAATAATCGAGAGTAAAAAAGACATTAAAAATGATGAATCAATGATTATTTCTCTTTTTTCAGAATTCATTGATTTTACTAAAAAAGAGACTAGCCATAATGCTATCTATCTTTTTTATGCTCATGAATCTGATATTTCGCTTTCAGATGTCATTTTAAATATTATGAGTGATACATTGAGTGATCTGAGATTATTTTCTTCATTTGGTTTTGAATCTGAATATGATTTGAAGATTCATTTGGAATATATAAAATTAAAGTTAAAGTCTATCCCGTTTAATAAACATGCATATTTAGATGACAAAGTTATACTAAATGAATCTTTACATAGAATTGATGATGAACTTAGAAAACATATATTAAAAAAATATGCTTCCGATAAAATGATGATGGAATGTATAAAGGTCTATCTTGAGTCGAATCAAAATACAAGTGTAGCATCAAAAAAACTATATATTCACCGAAACACTCTTTTGCAAAGATTAGATAAATTTAACCAGATTACTGGATTTGATTTACGCATCTTTCTTGATGCCTATCTAATCTATCATTTACTATAATAAAATATGTGCATATTGCACATTTTTTTTATGCTTATAGGTTGCTATAATGAATATACAATGTAATAAAAGGGAGAATAATATGGCAACATTAAAATTGAAAGATATTAATAAGGTTTATCCGAACGGAGTTCAAGCTGTTTTTGATTTCAGTTTAGAAATAAGAGATAAAGAATTCATCGTTTTCGTTGGACCTTCAGGATGCGGGAAATCAACCACATTGAGAATGATTGCAGGACTTGAAGAAATCACTTCAGGAGAATTATACATCGATGATGAATTGGTCAATGATAAAGCACCAAAAGATAGAAATATCGCGATGGTATTCCAATCTTATGCACTTTACCCACACATGACTGTTTATGATAATATGGCTTTTGGTTTGAAGTTAAGAAAAATGCCAAAAAACGTTATTAATGAAAAAGTCACTGAAGCAGCAGAGATTCTCGGCCTTAAAGCTTACTTAAAACGTAAGCCAAAAGCCTTATCTGGTGGTCAAAGACAACGTGTTGCACTAGGTAGAGCTATCGTACGTAATGCCAAGGTTTTTTTAATGGATGAACCTTTATCAAATCTTGATGCTAAATTGCGTGTTCAAATGCGCGGAGAATTAATTAAATTGCATAATAAGCTTGTAACAACCACTATTTATGTAACTCATGACCAAATAGAAGCAATGACAATGGCTAGCCGTATCGTTGTTATGAAAGACGGTTACATCATGCAGGTTGGTGCTCCAAAAGATATTTATGATAATCCAAATAACATTTTTGTTGCCGGATTCATCGGAACACCTCCTATGAACTTTATTAGAGGTATTGTCGATACAAAGGGTTTGTTTACATCAGGTATACACAAGCTTCAAGTTCCAGATGATAAATTTGAGCTTATTACAGAAAACAAGATGGTTGGCAAAGAAATCGTATTAGGTATCAGACCAGAAGATATTCATGATCAGCAAATCGTAATGGACACATATCCAGGAGCTGTTTTAGAGATTATTGTTGATGTTGCAGAATTATTAGGTTCTGAAACCAATCTTTATACAAATATAAATGAAAATCATATATGTGCTGTAATTAGTGCACGTACAGGAGTACATATTGGAGATAAGATGAAATTAGCATTCGATATGCACAAATGTCATTTCTTTGATCCTTCAACAGAACAACGTTTAGTTGCTGATTTAAACAGAATAGCTAAAACAACTAAAAAAGTAAAAAAAGAAGAAACTAAGAAAGTAGAAAAATAAATTAAAGGCCAAATGGCCTTTTTTTATGGATAAAATAATGATAGATTACGTAGTAAATAATGCATTTGGTTGTATTGTTTATCAAAATGCATTAGTCACGCAATATAAAATGTCCAATCTGAGCTATATAAAAAAAATGTGCATTGCACATTTGTTTACCTATGAAGGATATCTTAAAGCTGTTCAAAAAAACCTTGGTAAACGATATAAAATCCCCGTAGCTATCAATAGCAATACTTTATTCATCCCTTTAAAAAGATCAAGAGACTATGACAATATATGGGTAAATTTCGCTTCTATAACCGATATACACGAATTGGATCACTCGATTGAAGTTGTCTTTGTCAGCAAGAGAAAATTATACTTAGACATTTCAATGAAATCTTTAAGAAAACAAATAAAATATTTAGAAGCGATAAATAATGTAAAAGTAAAACATTTTCATTTCTAAATGTATAGGAAAAGTTTAGAAATAGTGATATAATAGTCATGGTTTGAATAATAGACGATTACATCATAAAGGAGGAAAAATGATGTCAAAAAAAACAATAAGAGATATAGATGTTCAAGGCAAAAAAGTTTTGATTCGCGTTGATTTTAATGTACCACTTAAAAATGGAGAAATCAGTGATGAAAATAGAATCATCCAAGCATTGCCAACAATACAGTATGTACTTTCACACGGTGGTAAGGCAATTTTGTTTTCACATCTTGGGCGTATAAAACAGGAATCAGATAAAGCTAGCAATAGTTTAGAAGTTGTTGCAAAAAGACTTAGCCAATTATTAGCTAAACCAGTGAAATTTGTACCAGTAACACGTGGTGAAGTTTTAGAAAATGCAATCAACCAACTAAAGAATGGCGAAATTTTGATGTTTGAAAATACAAGATTTGAAGATTTAGATGGCAAAAAAGAAAGCAAGAATAATCCAGAATTAGGTAAGTACTGGGCATCTCTTGGTGACTTATTTATTAATGATGCATTTGGTACAGCTCACAGAGAAGCTGCATCTAATGTTGGTATTGCATCTAATATTAAAGATACAGTTGCAGGATTTTTACTTGAAAAAGAAATTAATTTTATTGGAGGAACGTTAGAAAATCCAGAAAGACCTTTTGTTGCTATCTTAGGTGGTGCAAAGGTTTCAGATAAAATTGAAGTAATAAAAAACCTACTTAAAGTTGCTGATAAAGTTTTAATTGGTGGCGGTATGGCATACACTTTCTTTAAAGCACAAGGCATGGAAGTGGGCACAAGCTTACTTGAAGTAGATAAAATAGACTTAGCTAAAGAATTATTAGAACTTGCTAAAGGTAAAATTGTTTTAGGTAATGATATCATCACAGCCAAAGCATTTGATCCTGAAAGTGAAAAACATGTTCGAAATATTACTGATATTCCTGCTGATGAAATGGGTATGGATATTGGACCTAGAACTATAGCATTATTTGAATCAATCATTGCAACAGCAAAAACTGTTGTTTGGAATGGTCCACTTGGTGTATTTGAATTCCCTAGATTTGCTGAAGGTACACGCAGTATTGCACAAGCACTCACTGAAATTAAAGATCAAGCAACAACCATTATTGGTGGTGGTGATTCAGCAGCTGCAGTGATTCAATTTGGCTTAGCAGATGGATTTACCCATATATCAACTGGTGGAGGGGCATCACTAGAATACCTAGAAGGTAAATTGCTTCCCGGTATTGAGTGTGTTGACAATAAGTAATGGACATCGGAAAAAAGATTAGAGCTCTTAGATTGGGTAATAGTCTAACTCAGGAAGAATTAGCTAATCGCTTAGAATTGACAAAAGGGTATATTTCCCAATTGGAAAATGATCTAACGTCGCCTTCAATGCAAACATTATTTGCACTCTTAGAAGTTTTAGGAACAGATGTCCATGAATTTTTCTCCAAAGAAGAAGAACAAACGTACATCTATAAAAAAGAAGACTTCTATGAAAAAGAAAATATTGAATTGAAGCATGTCATTAGTTGGATTGTTCCTAATGCATTAAAATATGAAATGGAACCTATTATTATAGATCTTGAACCTGGTGGTCAATCTGAAATTGATGACCCGCATCCTGGTGAGGAATTTGGATATGTTCTAGATGGTCAAATAACACTTGTAATTAACAAAAAAAGATATATCATACGGAAGGGTGAAACATTCTACTACTTAGCAAACAAAGAACACTATTTGATGAATAACAGTCATCAAAATGCTAAAGTACTATGGATTAGTACCCCACCAATGTTTTGAGAATAGAGAGGGAATGAAATGGAAAAAGAAATTTTAATTAAAAGCACTTCAGGATTACATGCAAGTTTAGCTTCAAAGGTCGTTCAAACAGCTTCAAAATATTCCGTTGAGATCGAATTACACTACCAAGATAAGGTTATTGATTTAAAATCAATCTTAGCATTGATGTCACTAGCTGTACCTCATGGAGAAAATGTTCGTATCGTAGCAAGAGGAGCACGTGCTGAAGAAGCAATTAAAGACGTGTCTTCTATATTAGGGTAATGACAATGAATAGAAAACCATTAATCGCAGGAAATTGGAAAATGTACAAAGCTAAAGATGAAGCACATGCATTCATCTATGCTGTTAATCTTGAAGTATCAGATAAAGAGGTTGTAGAATCTGTTATTTGTGCTCCAGCAATATTTTTAAGAGACCTAGTTAAAAGACAAGGTGAAAATCTTCGTATTGGTGCACAAAACATGCATTATGCCCAAGAAGGAGCATATACTGGTGAAATATCAGGAGCAATGTTAAAATCCTATGGAGTTGATTATGTAGTCATCGGACATAGCGAAAGACGTGCTTATTATAATGAAACAGATGAAACAGTTAATCTTAAACTCATTGCAGCAGTAAATTATGATTTAACTCCGATTGTTTGTGTTGGAGAATCTCTAGAAATTAGAGAACTTGGAACAACAAATTCAGTTGTAGGTAAACAAATTGAAAAAGCATATTTAAATGTTGATGAAGAAAAGGCACTAAAAACTGTTATAGCTTATGAACCTATTTGGGCTATTGGAACAGGTAGAACTGCTACTCCAGAACAAGCAAATGATACAATTAAAGCTATTCGTCAAATTCTTGTAAAATTATATGGCGTTGAAGTAGCTGAGCAAATTCGTATTTTATATGGAGGATCTGTTAATCCTAAGAATGTAGATAGTTTGCTTGCAACATCGGATATTGATGGTGCTTTAGTTGGTGGGGCTGCTTTAGATCCAAATTCATTTCTTACTTTGGTTAAAGCTGCTTATAAGAAACAAACAAAATAAAAAAATATAAGACATAATAATGTACTTGCCATGTCTTGTTTTGTTTGTATTTTACATCTTAAGTATTTATTAATTTCTAACGTTAAATATTAGAAATATGATATAATATAGTAATAAAAATGATGGTGAATACCACTTGTATTTATCAATATAAATCAACATTTATGGGGGAAGTTATGTTTGCAGATCAACTTAAAAAGAATCATAAATTAGCATTTATTACTTTCACTTTTTTTGAATCAATATTGTTGATTCTTTTTATCTCTATTTCATTTAGATATAGAAGTTCTGGTGAGATTATAAGATATATATTAGTTGGACTAATTATAATAGGGTTTTTATTATTTGTATTTTTAATCAATCATAAAAATAAACAGATATGTAGAATGTTTTTTAAAATCGAATCTATGGATTATAAAGTTCCATATCCAACCTCTTTTAAGAAAAAAAACAGACAACTTTTAATAGATGGAAAAAGGGCTTATACAATACATAATCATATTATTCCAGCTAAATTTGTTGAATTTGTGGAAGGTAATAGAGCGTACTTAATTAAAGAGTTAAGCAAAATACATGAAACTAATCACTATAAAGTTTTATATGTTCATAAACGTACGTATGCCCTTATAGTGGATGTAGATCATAAAAAATCAATAATTCATATGAATTGCTTATCAGAAATTAATTAAGCATAAAAAAAAGATGATTCCTAGGATTCATCTTTTATTTTTACTTATCTGTTGTAGAATTCAACGATTAATTGTTCATTGATTTCTTGTAAGAACTCGTTGCGTTCTGGAAGACGAACAAATGTTCCTACGGCTGTGTCTTTATTGAAAGATACATATTCAACTGATGCATATTGTGCTTCAAGAGCTTCTTGAACTACTTTTAAAGCTTTTGATTTTTCACGAAGTGCAATAAGTTGACCTGGTACTAAACGATATGATGGAATATCTACTTTTTTACCATCAACAAGGAAATGACCATGATTTACCAATTGACGAGCTTGTGCTCTAGTTTTGGCAAGACCTAAACGATAGACAGCGTTGTCAAGACGAGATTCTAGTAAACCTAAGAAGTTTTCACCGTGTTTACCTCTAATCTTTGCTGCTTCATTAAATGTCTTTCTGAATTGCTTTTCTGATACGCCATAAGTAAATCTAACTTTTTGCTTTTCATGTAGCTGAGTACCGTAATCACTTACTTTAGTACGACGTTTTCCGTGTTGACCTGGTGCATAAGGGCGTTTCTTTAATTCAACTCCTGTTTCAGAGATTGAATAACCTAAACGACGAGATATTTTCCAAGTTGGGCCTGTATAACGTGACATAATTTTTACCTCCTTTTTATTTTTGGTGGTAAAAATGCAAATTACCTTAATAAAAGTGATCCCGATGTTCTTTTCACCTTAAAGCAGAAAGGTTACTAAGGGCTCCAAATGGGTAGGGATCTAACTTTTAAAAATAGTTTGCCTGCTTTTTACCGACGTCATTTATTTTACCCTATAGGGTATCAAATGTCAATTGTTTTTACTAATAACTTAACGAATTGTTCTAGGAAGTCTACCGTTTGTAAATCAAAACGGTCTAAAATAGGACTATCAACATCTAAAACACCAAAAAGTTGATCTTTTATGAGTATAGGAATAACAACTTCAGAGCGACTATTTGAATCGCAGGCAATATGATTGTTATAATTAATAACATCATCAACAACCATTGTTTTTAGTGAAACTGCTGATTCACCGCAAATACCTTTACCAAGTTCGATGGTTGCGCATGCAACATTACCTTGAAAGGGACCCACATTAAGGTTTTCCCCATCATATAGATAGAAGCCAACCCAATTGAGTTTTTCTAACGAACTCATGAGAAAGGCTGACGCGTTTGACATTATGGCTAGTTGATTTGGTTGGATTTGTAATAATCCTTCTGCTGTTTGAAGTAATTCTGTATTTTTCATGCTATCACCACCGACATTATTATATCATATATGATAAAATAGTAATGGTGATAAAACATGAAGAAAAAAATCATAATCCGATTTGGCGATATGATGCTCAAAGGCAGAAATATAGGATTTTTTATTAAGCGAATTAGAATGCATTTAGTTAACAAATTAAAAGGTCTGTCAGTCAGTTATGAGTTCACTCATGATCGTATCTTTATTGATTTTAATGAGATAGATGAAAAAGAGATTATTCGTAGATTGCATCAGATTCCTGGATTGTACTCATTTAATGTTGCATATGTTGCTAAACCAGAAATTGAAGATATTATAATAAAGGGAACTCAGGTACTTGATTTAGAAGTGCATGAAGATTTGTTGCATATGAAGATTGAAACTAGAAGACATGATAAATCTTTTCCAATGACTAGTTTAGAAATCACACAAAAAGTTGCAAGTCCTATTTTAAGTGCAGCATCAAGAAAGTTTATCGTTGATGTTAAGACACCAAAAGAAATACTATTTATAGATTTACGCTCAGATGTTGCTTATATCTATATGAAAAAGATTAGAGGTATGGGTGGATATCCAGCTGGGATCGCCGGTAAAGGTTTACTTATGATGAGCGGTGGTATTGATAGTCCTGTATCTGCTTATTTATCAATAAAGCAAGGCATAGAAGTAGAATTGTTTCATTTTCAGTCTACCCCACTTACACCTTTAGAATCAGTTCAGAAAGTAGTAGATCTTGCAAAGGTTTTAAGTGAGTTTACGCTTAACAGTTCGATCAAATTGCATCTCGTACCATTTACAATAATCCATGAACAGATTTTAGCGAAAGTATTTGACCCATATATTATTACTGTTATGCGAAGAATGATGTATCGTATGGGAGAAAAATTTGCTAAATGGCATAAATGTCTTTGTTTAATCAACGGTGAATCCGTTGGTCAAGTTGCAAGTCAAACATTGCAAAGCATGAAGGTTGTCGAGGCAGTAACCAAAATACCAATTATTAGACCTTTAATCATTTATGATAAAAACGATATTATAGAAATATCTAAAACTATAGATACTTATGAGACATCAATTAAACCATTTAATGATTGTTGTAGTATTTATGTCCCCAAGGCCCCTGTAACTAAGCCAATGGAGGTTTATGCTAAAAAATATGAAAATAATATAGATTTTGAACCATTGTTAGAAGAAGCATTACAAAACATTATCACACTTATCATTACTCCTGATAGTGATATCCAATTAATGAATCACGGTTTTACGGTTGAAGAAGCTATGAAAAATATGAAAAAGGAATGAAAAAAATGACCATTACGTCAAAACAAAACAACACATTTAAATTATGGGTTAAGCTCAAACAAAAAAAATATAGAGATCTTAATGGTTTGTTTTTGGTTTATGGTCCTCATTTGATTAAACAAGCAAAACAACATGGTGTGATTTCAGAAATATTGACTTCAAATCCCGATATGGAAGGCGTTTTATTATCCAAGGGGTTAATGGATGAGTTACAACAAACTGAAACTGCTTTTGATCAGATTGCAGTTTGTAAAAAGTCAAATCCAAAAATTGAAAGTAAAAAAATATTAGTTTTAGATGATGTCCAAGATCCGGACAACGTTGGGGCATTGATAAGAAGTGCTTCAGCATTTGGTTTTGCACACATCATTGTTAGTTTAAAAACTGCGGATATTTACAATGAGAAAGTTATTCGTGCTTCAAAAGGTGCTCTATTTGATGTTTATATAGAACGCAGACCTTTATTAGAAGCGCTTCTAGAACTTAAAAATAAGGGTTATCAATTGATCTATGCAGATGCTCATGACACGGGATTACCTAAAAAAGAAGTTAAAACTGTTTTGGTGATGGGCAATGAAGGACACGGGATTAAACCTGAAATTAAACATTTATGCGATGATGCGGTCTGCATCTCAACTATAAATGTTGAAAGTTTAAATGTGAGTGTCGCCGGTGGCATTTTAATGTATGAATGGAGAAATATATGAAACCAACAATAACAGGCTACTTAGATTTAGGTGGCATGGCATCTTTTGATGAACAAATTCAACGAGCGAAAACACACAATATTAGTACAATATGCCTTAAAAAATACAATCAAAGACCACTCATTGAATTAAGTGAAAGTGAGATTAAACATTTAATTTCATCTCTTAAGGATGCAAAATTAAAAATTTCAATTTTAGACACCAATATTAATTCATATGATATCAATGATGATAGAAAGCATTCTATTGCTCTAGATGAATTTAAATATATGGTTAAATTATCAGATCGCCTGAAGGTTTCTCATCTGTTTTATAACATACCTAAGTTTAATGATGTTATAGAGGAATTTGAGAATATAAACAAACGCATTGAACCATTCATCGATTATGCTATGAGAAATAGCAAAAAATTGATTATGTTACCTTGCAACAACTATAAAGCTAATATTTACGCTTATATCATGAAAAAAATGAACTCAAACATTTTAAGTTTTGCTTTTAACCCAGTAGATATCATGATGAAAAATGAGTCAACTACAACTGCATACCGTTTGCTTAAAAAGGGAATAGGTGTATTTTATACGATAGATGCTGATCATCAAAATTTCCCTAAATTGATTGGATATGGTAAGACAGATATTATTTCTATATTTAAAAAGCTCACAAGAGATCGCTATGACGGGTTCTTAATGGTTGATAATAAGTTTAATGAAGAAGTTTTCGAACTTGAACAGCAAAAAGCAGGTTTCTTTGGCAAACTATTTAAGACAAAAGAAAAAAAGAAGGAAAGCTTACTTGCAGAGTTATCAAGCAAGATATTCCCCAATGAAGAAACAAAAAATGTCACCAATGATGACATTTTAGATAATCAAATTAAAGTGCTCAAAATTATTTTTAAATAGTATCATTTTCACCAGCAATTTGGAATGCTGGTTCTGCAAATGGTAACTCACTAAATAGTTTGGTCGTAAACATGATGCCATTAATATGATCAAATTCATGCTGAAAAACGATGCCAACATAACCTTCTAAGTTGAGTTCCACTGGGATTAATTGACCACTGGCTAAATCATAGGACAATGCTTCAAAGGTCACCGATTTATATCTTGGAGTGATACCTTCTGTTTCTCTATCAACACTAAGGCAACCTTCACCACCAGGAACATAAATGACTTCTTTACTTTTTGTTTTTAGAACTGGATTGACCAGCGCATATGAGTAAAGAATTCCATCAAAATCTGTGACATGACAAGCAAACATACGTTTTGATACATTTACCTGTGGAGCAGCTATGCCAACAGCTGGACGAAGTTCATATTTTTCAATCATTTCTTCATTTTGTGAGTTTATCACAAACTCTAACATTTTTTTTAATAATTTTTTATCACCAGAGGATAAGGGCACTTTAACTTCTTTAGCAACTGTTTCTAAAGTCGGATGCCCCTCACGGATAATATTTTTCATAAGTATCATTTGACATACACCTCACCCTTCATTATATCACAAGGAGCAATCTGATGCGTATTTGTTGTATATTCATTTCTTCTGCAGTCATAGCTCCATCAATGCCGTCTTCACCATCAAAATAATCAATACCAAATATAGGAGTATAGCCATCGAAATAATCTACGCCTTTAATAGGAGTATAACCATCAACCCCCGCTTCAACAGTATATAGAATATCTACAAGTTCTTGATTAAGAGATAAATATTCAATAGTATCTTTAAATACATCTTTTGCAATCATTGCTGCTTCTTGAGTAGCAAATGGGGTTCCTTCTATATTGACTAACATTGTTTGACCAGTTACAAAGCTTAATGATATATACCATTTATCAGCTGCACCTTCTGTCATAACATCCACATAAATGATATTCTAACTTTAATGTCCCCGTCATTTTCGGAGGACGAACATCCACATAAGTAATATTCGAACCGTTACTTTCGGTTACATATATATTATACTAAATAACTTACTTATTCTATAGATACAATCTCATAGTCTATGTCATCTATAATTACTTCATCTATATAATCTGGTGAATCTATTTCATACTCTATTTTATCTTGTAGTTCATAGATGATAGCTTTCTTTAATTCATCATAGTCTTTAACTTCTTTATTTAATGTAAATGATATTTGCTCTGGATAAGTCATTTTAGTTACGTTATATATATCGCTGCCTTTATAATCTAATGATACATCATCTATATAGACTGTATAAGATACTTTATTAGCTGCTTCATCAACAGGTTTTGCAAGTCCATAATACCCTACTTCGAAATGTTGGTCCATCGAAGACTTCTCTGAGCTTGTATTGAATTCATGATTTGCTAATCTAACTACTTTATAGAGTTGTTCTTCATCAACTATATATGGCATATCTGTGTCCTCATTATAGTCTTCTTTAAAACAAATATAACTATATACAGCTTCCCATCCAGATAACTCTGAGTCATAGTAGGTAGCATCTAGGCTACTTATATAAGACTCCATAATATTCTCTATAGCCCAATCTTTTAATTCATCTGCGTCGTTTAATTGATTCTTATATCTATCATATACTATAATGCTCATAAATTTACCTCTTTCTTAATGATTGCCTCTGTATGGGTCTGATTTATCATATGGCGGCTTACTCTTAGGTTTCTTTTTAAAAGCAGTTTCTGGATTATAGCGAGTAAATATATGTCCATCACTATCTTTATCCTCTTCATTATCGTCATTACCATCACCCATTCTATATTTATCTATATAGTTGTTAGCAAAATTCTTAGCAGTGGCTTCTAAGTTCTTATATAATTCATCTACCATATCTGAGTAGTCTTGATTAAATAAATAGGTATTCCATTCATCAGCTATATAGTCTACATCATAGATTAAGCCAAGGTCATCTAAAGCAGGTAATAGAATATCATTAGTTAAATAAGTAAGTAACCTATCTGCAAAATCATCATCATCATTCCTAAGTAAGTCAAACTCAGGGTAATGGTCATATAATTCATCATCAACTAAGTATTGAAGTGATAGTCTTTCAGGAAACTTAGTAGTATCTACATCAGAAGCTTCTTTAATTGATTCACCAATCATATCTATTTCACCATCAACAAGCTTTTGTATTTCATTCATTAAATAGTCATATCTTGTTTGACTAACTAACTTAGATAGTTCATACATAGCTTCAGTAGCAAATGCTCTTAAGTCATACTTATCCATTTTATAGTAGTATTGAGTAATATATTCGTATAAAGGCATGTCTTCAATTAATTCAATTTCAGTAACTTCAATCATATCTAAACATATTCTGTCATAGTCAACTTCATTTGAAGCTTGAAGTATTTGCCATAGTGTTTCACTAATATAGCTTCTTAAATCTTCATTGCTCATTGCATGATAGTTATTACTTATATAATCATAGACTGACTCTTCATTTTCATGAACAGCTTCTTCTATAGCTTCACTAGGCTCTTCAGCTTCACTAGGCTCTTCAATAGGTTCATCTTGTTCAAGTTCTTTTTCTCCAGTATCATCCATATCATATAACACGATAGGTCCTGGGTTTTCAGCAAGTACTAAGTTAACATCAAGATTATCTGGGTCAGGGTCTACATAAGGTGATGCAATTATCTTAGACACACTAGAATCATTAACCATAACATCAATAGCATATGATAAGTCTTCTATACCTTGCTCAACTATATTATCTTGAGGGTCTGTTAATATGAAGAACCAAGTAAATTTATTATCTAATACTTGATTAGCTGTATGTTGTTCAATTGACTTTCTTTTATCATCTTCAGTGATGAGTGCTTTATTGACTGACTCACTCTTATTCATTTCATAAAGCAAGCCATCTACATAGATTGAATCAAACTCAAACTCTTGCTCCAGTATTTCAAGGTCTTCTATAGTAGCATCAATTAATTTAGTTACATCATCAACGCCTATATAACTATAATTAAACTTTGTATCATTATATATGCCAGATACACGGGCATGCATCTTATCTTTATTAAACGCTATATATAATGTATTATAAGTTCCACCAGCCTCATTCTTAACTGATTCAACATAATCATTATTAAATACATTTACTCCTTGACGATAAGCATTATTCTCTATTACATCATCTAACCATCTAGCACCTATTGGAATATATAAAATTACAAGTGGTTTATAATCTACTATAATAATTGATAAATCATCATCATATGCATTATCATCAGTTAACTGACATACTTTATTAAAATCAATACCTTTTATTACATATATGTCTATATCGCTAGGTTCTAATATAATATCTTTTTCTTTACCTTTTTCTATTAAAAGGTTTCTAACTGCAGATATAGACTCTACAGATAAACCTTCAAATATTAATGCACTCTTATTATATAAGTCTTTAAGTAAATCAAAGTCTTGATAAGTAAGTATTGTATATTCTTCATCAGAAGAATTAGTAGCTTCTTCAATAGTATACTTAGTAGCTTCTTCAATAAGGCCCATATAGAATTCTAAGTCTTCTTCGTCTTGAGTATAAGCATTCTTTAAGAAATTTATTAAATCGTTTGTATCTCCATATATTCTATATTCAGGATTGCCACCACCGGGTCCTTCTTGATTAATTAATTTAAAGCCAAGTGCTGGATAATTCATTTTTATATCGGCAGCATTATCAGCATCTATGTCTAAATCTATATAAGACTCAGTAAGATATAATGTATCATCACCAGAATATGGGACCATATTAAAATCTTCATCAGCTTCTTCTATAGGCTCATTAGTACTTAATACTATCTGATAGCCAAAACCTGTGGGAAATACTTCATCAGCCTTTAATCCTTCACTTGCTAATTTATTCCAATAAGTTAATAGCTTCTTAGCTATCACATCATCTTCGGGCTCTACTACATCTATAGTATAGTTACCTACATATATAAAGAAGTCTGTTGAATCTGAGGCTTTATCCATAGTAATGGTTAG
>Ga0307992_1000731_pt1 | contig 20279 bp, 38 predicted proteins | sample EllFjometagen133_FD_203162 | JGI IMG/M metagenome (GOLD analysis project Ga0307992, IMG submission 203162) | Marine microbial communities from Ellis Fjord, Antarctic Ocean - #133 | ecosystem: Environmental > Aquatic > Marine > Unclassified | place: Southern Ocean | collected 2014-10-08
AGACAATTTCATATAAATCTCCTTATTTGAAGATTTGTCCTAATAAAGAAATTTTAGATTTTTATATGAAATTATATACAATCATTAAATAATCATTATACATATGCTCTTAAGAAACTTTAGATACTTTACCATGGTTTGGTCCAATCTTTTCTTTGACCCATTCCTTCTTTTTGTCATTCCAATGGCCTGATTTCAAATCTCCATTTTCCGCATAAAATAATGCGTCGGCAGTTTTTGTTTTAACCATATGGGCAACTCTAGAACCAAGTTCTGGAATTACTAAGTTATATCCTCTATAAGTAAACACTGTAGATAATAGTTGTCGTATTTTGGATGTGGGTGGCATGTCTAATGTTATAGTACTTTCCATATCAATTACATCAGGAAGGGCATCTCCAAATATAATAAGTGATATTGCCTTATCCACAAAAACTTTTATCAACATTACTGTCGTACTCATGTCATTGCGTTCAGTATAAAACGGTTTATAATTATGTGCTGGGTCATCTTTTTTCAACATTAACTGCTCCTAGTAATTAAATTCTGTAGGTATATCCATACGTAATCCCGGAAACTGTATTGCTAATTCCGTCATTGCGTCACCATCTGATCCTTTAGGATATACAAAAAACTTACCATCTGGATAGACGAGCACTACAACCTCAGTAGTATCCCCTAGTAGATTATGTACATGACACTGCATCAATGTAGCATCAAGGTCTTCATCCACTCGAACACTAAATGTTATCTCGAAATAACTCGTATTTGAGTATTCATTTCTAAGAAAATTTTGTATTCCGCAGACATTCCTAGCCGCTAAGCCATCAAACATCTCAGAGATTCCAGTAACTCGTCTATCCGCTTTCATATTTTATGCTCCAGTTGATGCAGCAAATGCTTCCTCTAACAATGAATCAAGTCCATCATGTTGCATCCTCAATCTGAAAAATTCAGCTATGGTGGGTTGATATAGCTTTTTATTGAGGCGCATCTTTGCTTCACGTGGAGTTCTATCACCCTTATGGGAATTACATTTTCCACACGCAGCTACGGAATTTTCAAAGGTGGATTTTCCACCACGTGACCTAGGTATAATATGATCAATTGTTCCGGACTTTTTAATATCCTTTCCACAATAACCACATTCATAACCATCTCTAGTCAACACATTACGTTTGCAATAACGTACCGCACGTTTATACAGACTACGAATAGTCTTCAACAGACGTAAAATCTTGGGAATTAGGAATGGTTCCTTGTCATGTCCTACGCATATCTCAATACAATCATTTCCGAATGGTTCTACTACACCTCTACACATTAAGTTGACAGCTCGCTTCCAACTAATAGTGTCATGCGGTTGGTAGTTACCATTTAAGAGAATAATATTTTCCGCCATTGTTCAATCCTCCAAAGTTTTGAACAGCAGTAAAAGTGCTCTTTTACTAGAATCTGTTACACGCTCCAATGCTTCTTCAATTGTTAGTCCTTTCCTCATTGAGAAAAGAATTCCGCTATAAGGTATATCCTTAATTGCTACCGCAAAATCTTTCTGTATCTCTATACATTTGTTCTCTTCCCATGTATTGTTGATTGCCGTCAACAACAATTCTCTGGCATCTAAATAGGGTTGAAAATATTCAATGTCTTGCGCAAAATAGATGAGATACTCATCTTCTTCAAAGGTCATTACATATTTGCATATACCTTTTTCGCTTGGAGTTCCACCATTGTTACGCATCTTAGACATTTCAAAATGATCTTTGTTCTTAAACTTCAACCTATCTACTTTCATACCATTAATATGAAAAAGAACAAACCCTTCATCCCAAATTGTCAATTCATCAACCGTTTGTTGAATCATCTCCATTGAATATGTCATATGTCGATTGGGATAAAGTACACCAAGTTCAAATGCTCTAACACTAATTGTATCAGCTTGATAGTATTCAATATCCTGATTGTTCTCTACAATCGTAAGTAAATACAAGGCACGTTCAGGGTATAATGTAGTTACTCTGGACTGAGGAGAAACAAATTCAAAAACGAAAGTTCTATCTCTTTCATCTATGCCAAACAATTCCTCTAATGGTTTAGAAAATGTCTTTCTAACATGAGCATCAAAACTGGAAGTACCATTTGGAAGTGGCCCTTCCGCATAAAGCATTTTCCGAGTTGATACTTGCCACATCTCTTCATACTTATTCCACCAAACATAGATAAGCGTACCGTCAATCTTCTCCGCTGCACCCACACGACTAAAGTCAAAGTTTTTGGAACTTGGATGTTCGCCATAGTTGAAGAACCGTCTAAACGATCTTCCAGCCACAGACAAATCAAACTTATCCAAAACTAATGCCCGACAATCCATAACAACAGGGCTAAACTTTGGAGACTCAACCATGCTGTAATTTAATAGTAAATGCCTTGCGTATTCCTTAACAGTTATTGCATACTTCTCTTTTAATCGTTCAAGTCCTTCTTTACGGATGAACTTCTGGACATGTAAGTCTAGAGGTTTAATTAGTATATCTTCTCTATAACTTTCATACATTCTCATAATATCTCTTTCTAATTCAAACCTACTTCTTTAATATTATTCAGATTGATTAAATAAACATAATGCATCAAGCTGCCTATATCTATTTAGATAATCAAGTCCATACCCAACTACAAACTCATCTTTAATTTTGAAACCATACATGAAATTATCAGTATCAATATCAATTTCACATCTATCAGTTTCTTTCCAAAGAAATGTACAATAGGATACATTATTGAATAGTAGTTGATTGAATTGTTTACATATTGCTTTATACGTTAGTCCAGTATCTACAATATCTTCAATTATTAATACATCTCTATTTGAATATCCAACTTCCTTATCTGTAGAATATAATTGACATGAATGAATACTACTCATATCCAACCCAACTCTACCAGATGATTTTGTCAGTCCATGATAACTAGATGCTTTTATAAAACGTACATCAACATCTAATCCATACCTTCCCAATTGTCGTAGTAAGTCAGCAGCAAACATAAATGCACCATCTAATACAACAGCACAAACCAATGGAAGTTCAATATCTTTATATTTTTCGTAAATATCAAACGCTAATATTTCAATTCTTCTCTCAATTACTTTAGAATGCAACAAACATTCTGTTGTATTTTTATCTAGTTTCATTAAACAAATCCTTATTAAATATGAGGTGATACCATATTAGTTTAATTAGTCTCGGACTCTTGTTCCACACTCGTCACAAAACTTACCCTTTGTAGATTTTCCACAAGTAGGACAAGTCAACTTAACAGTTATTGGCTTTACAATCTTAACCTTAGTTGTTGGATCAACCCCCACCAATTTAAACGTAATGCAATGCTCTTGGGTTTCTAATGCCCCAACATGTACATTTTGGAATCCCTGATTGGAATCGCTCCCTTCAACAGTAATTCCTTCTTCATTCTTCTCAATACTGCGTGGCTGGTCCATGAAATTAAATGCAGAATCCTGAAATGATTCATTCATATGAGCACCAACATTAGAACACAAAGTCATATGAGGTCCATCTACACTATCAAATGTTGCATTACTCCCTTTCCAATGTGGACCATAAGGATCTGGATAATGCGGGTGATAATGGTGATAGTGAATCACTGGTGACAGGGGAGAAGCTTTGAATACATATTGAGGTTTTTCAAATCTATATCTAACCTCAATTAATCCATCTTCAATCTTATCACCTCTATGTTCTGAGATTTGTTGTGTCTTCTCAATGAATTTGAATCGTCTTCCACCGTGCATATCACCACCAGTGAATCGTTCTAAGTCTAAAGATTCATGTGCAGCAATTACAATATCATCACCAATGGATTGTCCATCAATGAAAATACTTACTACTGCTCTTTGAGAATTTGTATTCTTCATGTAAATAGAATATTCAGAACCAAATGGTAATCTAACTACTCCATACTTCTCACGAAGAATCTGTCTTTTGTTGCCAATTACACGAATTGACGCTACGAAGTTTTCTTTATACACCATAATTCTCCTCTGATTCACCGTCTAAGAATCTACTTTGTTTAAAGACGGTAGTTGCTATATGGTATCACCTCATATATTAATCGTCATCCCCTTTTATACCGTTGAACTCGAAATTGAAATCTAACGTAGATTCATTCTCCCATCCAACAGGGGAAACTTCAACTGCTACTCTCACACTATTTTGTCCTATTTTAAGTATCTTTTTGATTTTTACACGTTCTATATCTTTCCGGATACTTAAAGACAATCCCAATTCCTTTTGAAACTCTCGTGGTGAGAATCCATGTTCATCACCAATCTTACTCATATGCTGTTTCAAAATAACATCGATATTCTTATTAATACTATCTGCAAGCTTTTTCTTCTTGTCATCTTCTTTAGCTCTCAGATCTATATTAATACGATCAACTATCTGTTCCATTTTTAAGTTAATAAATCCTCCCAATAGATATTCATTGGGATAATATTGGTTAACCATATATGAAAAATGACCCATCTCTAATTCTAATTTCCATTTCCTAAAGCTGCTCAACACATTTTGAGTAAACCCAAGTTGAGCAGCTTTCATAAAACCACTTTTAAAAGTTTTCCAATACGCATCCATATCTTTTTGGTCCTGTTCGTTCTCTGGTTTTATCTCTCAAATGAACTGGGAGTCTCCAAGTAATACCATGCTTAGGATGCACACCGTGTATCCATTGATATGGTTCAGAGAACTCAGACATGCTCTCATATACATAAGGAGTTGTAGCAAGCCATGATCCATTAATTATTGTTTCACCAATAACTGATTGTTGCATGGAGCTTTTATGAAAGTGTCCAAATACAAAGTACTTGATTATTTCACCTTTCGATGCATTTAGTGCTACTAGCCTCCTAGTTTTTCTTTCTAATCCGTACCACGGAATTGAATTCCATGACCTTACATCATCACCATGAGATACACAGAATCCTTGCCCATTTATAACTACATTGAAACTAAAACAATCTGGTATAAGTATATTAACGTTGTCATGATCATCTTCTAACATCATTTTCATACTTTCAAATACTAGATAATCCCAATTGTTATGAGCACCCTCATAATCTTTCTTCTTAGTTCTACGACCATGATTTCCTGGCAAACAAAGTATATTAACTTTGTCAAAGTGAGGAGCTAAATCTCTCACCATCATTGCATTTAATCTTCCGACAGCCATAGCATTCTTAAACATATTTCTATAATAACTTCGATCTTCTGCTTTATGAATTTCCCCAGATACATGATCCCCATAAAATAGAATCCAGAGTTGTGTAAACTTTCTGGAAATCAAATTAGTTGTAAATTCCATTACAGAGTCTACATACTTCTCAGCTCTAATACAAGCTACTTTCAAGTTGTAATCTTCTAGTCCACCAGTTTGCCCAGGAACAACAATTTGATCTGCATGTTGATCTGAAATATGCATCACTAGGTGTTCTTCTTGTAATACCTTTTCTTTAACAACTGGTTTGCGAGGCTTAGGTAATGCTCGTATAGGTTTAATACAATCACCCATTGCATCAATTATAACTTCTGTTATAGTATTATCTTTATGTGATCTTTTTAGCTTACTATTAAGTAACTTACAAGTCTCCTCCTTAGTAATTAATTTTCTTTCTAATTCCAGAATTATATCATCTTTTGTTTTGCGAACGCGCTTCTTCTTAGCAACCATTTGCACCTCCTTTGTTTTTATTCTTCAGGGCGGTTACTAACAGTTTATTCACACGCGTCAGTGATATATTTTTACTTTTGCTATTTACTATTGAATTTTGATAATACACTATAATCCTACTCGATTTGAACCATTAACATATAAGTCATAGTTGCAGTTGCTTTCTTTAAATTTATTTAATTACTTGAACACAAGAACTAGGTATGCTACATCCAAGCAGCACATCAACCATACCACCTTCAGTATATGGGTTACCATCATCATTAAGATAATCAGATTCAATTACAATCATACAAGGATTTTTTAATTGAGTAGGTGATTCAGTATACTCAGTAATCATCATTGGGATTTCTCTCCCATTATCTAATTTACTAAAGTACTTACCAAACATTACACCATACTTACTCATCTCATATGAAACTGGAACATCGTCTTCTGAATCATTGAGTGGTGGAACAATAGGTCTTTCCGAAAGTTCATAATCACATGGTTCACAATTTATATCATCTGGTTGATCAAACAACCAAAGCATATCCATATCAACCATTTCTTCACGAGATAATTCATCTGGTAGTGGATAATAAAACAATCCTTGATCTAAAATTATTCCATCATCATTTACAATTTCTTTGACATAAAATGTGAATGTCAACTCTTCATCATATTCTATTTCATATAAATACCAAACAATTGGAAATTTTGTTTCAAAATCTGCTGAATGTGCTACAACTGACCGCTTTGATACAATTTTATAATCCTTTGTAGTAATTTCATCACCTTCTTCTCGTACACTTCCAATAAGTGATTGATCATCATCAATGCGAAGAAAATCTCCAACTTCTAAATTTACAAACATTCCATCCTCATTCATATCATAGTGTCCAATCGTTATAAGGTATTGATGCAACGCTTCATCACATAATTCTAATGTCTCAAATGGCCCGAAAGTTTCGGAATAAACTTCATCCCAAAAATAATATTATCCATCATCTACACATACTGGGTCACCATGTTCATGTCTCTTTAACATTTTCAACATATTTCAACTCCTGGGAGAAGTATAAGATAACGAATCCTATACTCCTCCCCTGTAACGCAACGAACAAATTACTTATTAGGTCTTGCTAACATTCTTCTATCAGATAGTAAGCTTGCTCTACCTAACAACAATTTGAGTTTAATACGAGAAGAGATCTCTAAAAAAGCACACAACAATACACCACGATGATCAAATGCAAAATTACTACCATGAACATCCAATTGTTTAAATGTCATAGTTATAAATTTAGATTCAAGTGCATCATCCGAAGCTACTGGAGTTAAATCATAGTCATGAGTAACTGCCATATATGCAGCTGATATTGTCCATCCTCTTGGATCTCGTTCTGGACGATCAAATAATTTAGGCAACATTGTTACATTTAAATCTTCATGTATCTCTATACCAGTCTCTTCAAAACATTCTCGTTTTGCAGCATCTAATACAGATTCTCCTACATTAACATAACCACCAGGAAGCGCCCATTGATTTTTAAATGGTTCGTTCTTTCTCTTAACCATCAGTACTTCAAACGTTGATTCTGGATCATCAAAATCCATTACATATGGTAAACGAAAGAGGATCATATCTGAGGTCATCATTGGCCTAGGCCATTCATATTCGTACATTACTTCTCCTTTGGTATGAAATGGCTACACCTAAACATTACCATCAAAACCTCTGGGTCTATAGATGGATAATGGCAGCATTTATATACCATCTGCATACGCAAACAATGTCCACAAAGTTCATAAGCATCTACACTACCTTTAAGATACTCACTACACCACCGACCTTCTTCATCCTTCACTACTTCTAGTGCCATCATTATCCCTTTCTAATTTCATATTCTGGGTATACAAATAATCATCTTGCATTTCTCGTATCGCTCCTGAGAATGTATCACCAACTACTGGAGGTAACCTATCCCAGGTACTATTTGCCAATTCTCTCATTAGATCGAATGTAGGCACTTCAGGTTTAAGTATTGCTCGCCCATCATACTGCACAAATAGGTCACCAGAGTGTCCTTGTGACAAACTATTTATATCAATAGGGCTAACTCGGTTTTCAACTCTTAAACTATTGATCTTAACAGGACAAGGAAGGCTTTTCTTGAATTGGCTATTAGATCCTTTCATTGTTGGAGTATGATCTGGATACATACTGAGCCATGGGTTTCCCCATTTACCAGTTTGTATACCATCACTGTTTCCAATCATACAAGTTTTGTATGCCCATTCCATATCGGAGCGGACACATCTGTGATTGTACTCACCCATTCCAAATCCAACATTACTGGGACAATATCCAGCAGCAATCACTGCGGGATATATGTCATTGAATATAACGGAATCGGAAACGCCATCACCCTGTATGATAGCAGCATTGTTGAGAACTTTCAATCCTACTTCTTGCTTAGATGACCCAAACGTCTTTTCCAGAATTTGAAGTCCTCGTACAACACACTCTACTGGGTCACCGGAATCTGGTCGCACAACTAGCAACCCGTCAGCTTCCTTAATTACATTTGCATAGTCTGAAAGGATTTCAACTCCTTTGAAGTAATCATAGGAATCTGCAACGATGGCAAATATACCATCTTTACATTCCTCTATTTCTCTCTCATATGCAGTTCGTTCATCTTCCCAAGGGGTAATCGTTCTGTGTGCAGCAGCCATAATAGAGCATGCACCAAACTTCTTCCCATCGTTAAGCATCATTGTTGCAGCATACGCCGCATCCATTGTGTCAGTTCCAAGCCAATTGAGTAAGTGTGCAATGCCTGTCATCTGACTACATGCAGCTCCACGTCTTCCGAAGTCATGGAACTTATATGCAATCATTGCATCAACTTCGTCTGCTGATGCGGAAGGATAACATTTCGCAAAGAGCTTTTGAAATTTATCTTTCCTAATCCTTCCTCGGGTTGCTACAGTTGACATAGTCCAAAGATATGGGGCAAGGCTTGATTCAATCCATCCAACCAATTCACCCATTCCAGGAACATCAGTCCATACTTGCACATGAGGCTCACCAACATAGTGAGTCGTCCCATCAATCAACCCAGTTACACAAATAGGAAGATATCCACCGAACTCATTTATCACACGTTGAAACATCTTCTTGGGGTATGGATATGGCTTGGAAAATGGTGGTTCAGTATGGGCATGGAAGTCACCGTAAAAATCATCCGCTTCACGTATATCAGTTTCTGTGATAGGAGTATGAAGATTCAGATGAACAAACGGTGCAAGCCCTGCGGCAACAATACGGTTATCCGCATCACCATCATAGTGCAACGGCTTACGGAAAATTCCCTGTGAGCACTGAAAATCTCTCATTCCCTGAGGAACAAGGAGATGATGTCCAGCTTGATAAGCATCTACTCGTAACGGCTCCGGTGTCTTAAATGTTCTCATGTCATCCTTTCTATTCGTCTATGAGCATACATTTACGTATGTCAACTTGTCTACCGAACCTATGTTTTAAGAAATCTTCGATTGAGTATTTGGATATCTTAGCCAAATCATAATTCGCCAAATCACTCAAAGCTATCCATTTGACTTCGTGAAATTTATCAGGTTCATTGTTTGCTAAAGGTCGTCCATACATTGGAAAGCATGCAAGTACAATGTCAGTCCAAAATACAGATTCTTCATCTGGAAATTCTACAAATTCTTGCTGTATCCCTAAACATCCACTAACAACAATGTCCAAGTTGACTTCTTCTTGGACTTCTCTACGTGCAACAGCTCCAATGCTATCATCTTCTGGTTCCATTGCCCCACCAGGCAGGCCCCACTTATTGTGAGAATGCCTACATTTGTCAGTACGGTGAGTCATTGCTATTCTGTTATTCACACCGTCCCAAATTATGCAACTCACACCAATTCTTTGTATCATTTATTTCCTCTTATTTCAGTTGAACTGATATCAAACTCTTCACTAACAACTGTTGTCATATCCATCAATTGTATGATGTGACTTTCTGAAATTTGACGTCTGAATGTATATAGTTTCACACCCAATATACTGAATTCTTCAAACACTTCATCCATCAATTTAGCATCATGGTGATAATAAAAAGGATCAATTAGTCGTTCCAGTGTATCTTCTCCTACTATAAACCCCTCTGGTTTATACATACGAGCTTTATCTATAAGTAAATTATTTTTATTTCCACTAATTAATACAGGCCATCTTCCCAGAAATTGACTAGCTTTACTCATCACTTGATTAACATCAACTGTACCCTTATCAGCAGTTGATAAAGATAATTCAAATACAACTTCCAATCCATATGTTTCTTCTACAATCTCAGCCATTCGGATATGACCAATATGTAATGGATTAAATGTACCTGGGAAAACTACATGGCGAACTACATCCTTGTAATCATTCCAATCATCAAATTCACCATTTTTATCTAAGAACACTATAGTTTCGTCATTAACAAGTGCAGATAGTTTATATTCAGTGTCTTCACTATCTTCAGTTCCTATATCTTCTTGTAATTTAGTATATTCAAAATAACTAAACTTCTTTGGAACCATAAACCATTTATCTTCAGGCATATATCTATGATACGAATTATCTATATCATCTATAGTATATCGTATCATATATTGTTCCATGCTATAATGTAAATCCATATTTCCTAAGGTTGCTTCTACTACAATTGCCATCAATAGTTCATTGCAAGCTTTACCTTGTGATAATCTTTGATTTCCTTTAATTAATTTGAAATCTGCAACATATAACCCAGATGAATTTACATATGCAAAGAAGATATGATCTTCACCACGTCTATCTCTATCAGTTGCTATTGCAGCAGAAGCACCAATCCCAACACATTCTTGAGTAGGTTCATTATTCTCAAAACATATTGCCATTGCTTTTCTATAACTTGCTTGCGCTAACATGATAGCACCTAACTGAGAACAATATCCACAATCTACTTTGCGTCCAACAAATTCATCAAACGCTTTTGGGTTATATGGTATTGTACATCCTAGCATAAATTTGGATGCACCTCCAACCCTTAGCAATCTATTTGGTACATCGAATGGAGCACCAGTGCATGCCAAATAAACTTTATGACCTCGTTCTATCATCTGACTAATTAGTTCATACTCATTCATACATTAACCTTTCTAATTAGTTTAACATTTCTAATTGGTAACCTAATGATTCAAATTGTTCCACTGCATCTGCTTTAGTTTTACAATCATCAAAGTCTTCTTCAAATTGTTGTATAACTGAATCAGGTATATACCCAGAATCATATATAAATACTGCTAATGAATCGGTACTTTCATCAGTTATAGTATGTACACGAGGTCCTCCCATACCACAACAAACTTCTACTGTAATCCCAAGTAACGTTTTTACAGTCTCGGAATCTAATGTGGAGTAAGTCATCCAAATTATTATTGATTCTCGCAAATTAGCTATTCTCGTCATTTCAGGTCCCTTCCAATCCAGGTACATCATCCCATGGAGATTTGATAGTGTGTCCCAATGCTGTCCACCAATCTGCTGCGGCATCTGCCTTGCACATTCCAACATTATGTTCATCTGTAAGTTTGAGAACATATTTATATACGTGGTAGAATCTATTATCTTCAGGTACTGTATAACGAGTGGCGTATTTAGTTACTCTGTCAAAATCACCAGCCCTTCTAAATATATCCAACATTCTAATAACTGCAATGGGTGATGCATTTACAGGTTCAGTTTTAGACAACCAATCATAATATGAATTGCCTGCCTGCTCTAGAAATGTTAAAGTCAAATCTTCCATCAACCAAGCAGCAAATATTCTATCCGTTGCAACTTCTTTTTTTCTTCCATAATGTTCATCAATAATTGCACGTAGGAGATAATCCTTTACCTGATAATGCATAGATAAACCTAATATTGTTTTATACTCTTTTGAGTCTAAAACTTCTTGTATATTTTCATCACCATTCTCAGATAGATCAAATGCAACATAATTGCAACATGCACATCGTTGTATTGAATTTAAACAATCATATCTCAGACTTAGAGCAGGCCTAAAATCTATATCACATGGCCCAAATGAATTTGAGGCCATTACGATATTAACTTGGTTATCAGTTCCACATACTGCACACTTTATAGTTTCACTTGATATCGTAGTCATAATCTTTCCTTTATATAATTGATACTATTTTATATCCAAGACATTCTAAATAGTGTATAGAGTTATCACTTTCACTGCTATCTGCAAAGTCAGCATCAAATACTTCAGTCGCTTCATCATGCTGATAGCTTGAATCATACAAGAATGAGAAATTAAGACCACCACACTCATCACCTGGTGTATGAATAAGAGGTGATTCCATCTTCTCACTGTTAGATAAAGTTGCTGTAAGTAAATTAGGTAATACTTCATAAATATCATCTGGCCAATACGCTAATACTATAACTTGTTTTTTATTGATCATTCTTCTATCATCCTATATTCGTATTTACCTTTGAGTCCATTAATTTTGTATCTTCTTTCAATTGTACATATAAATGCCCAGTCAGCATTAACCCAATCTTCAAAAACGAGAACTGGATACCAAGCAAACCATCTATGCCATTTTGAAATCTTTTTTAATCGTTCCTCATCATCCATTATCATTTATCTTAATCCACCTTTCAACGGTTGGAGGGTTAATCATAATACGCTCAAATTGAGGAGTCATTATAAAACAATCGCATTCACTAAATTTTTTGAATACTCTAATTGTATTATCTGGTTGTTCTGGATCTATATGTACATTCCACATCTTTCTAAACATGATACGACTTGGATCATATCCATATCGTTCACATTCACTTATAAACCAAGACATAAGTTCTTGATTCACAGATATACAATCTCCAATATCTATAAGATGGGGAGACGCATTTTGTTGAGAGTTACCATAGTTCCTATTTAGCTCATATATATATCAACTGATGCTCTAACAATATGAATTATAACATTACTTACCCAATTTTTCATTCCCCAATGAAATGCTGCAGGTGGGCATTTATCAAACGAACTATAAAATTCCATTTTGTACCTTTTTAAAATCTTCTATATAGTGTTTCACTTTTTCTTCTATTAATGATTTAAATTTAGAATGCATATAATTATGATGAGTTGGGCATAATGGAATCAAATTAAATAGATCATCATTAGTATGATTCTCATCTAAATGATGCACTTGAACTAAATTCTCTTCTTCACATATAACACATTTCCTAACATGTCGCCTAAAACAAATTGTTCTGTAGTTTTTGAGTTTTGCATCAGGCCAGCATGTAACAAACTTTTTTCCTGCACATTGGTTAGAACAAGTTTGATTATCCTTACTCTTAATAGGATTCCCACAGACTGGGCACTCCCTATAATTATTTGGATTCATATAACAACTACGTTCATGCTTGCCAATATTCAATCTATTTGTGCATTTTCCACAATATTGACATATACGCTTATCACTTGCTACATTATTTGTTTTAGGGTGACCTTTTAACCCACCAGAATTTTTACTTCTATTCGTAGGACATGAATTCCAACTCTTAGAGCAACACCATTTATTATTTTTCATTTGGAAATGTGCTTCTTGCCCACACCCATACTCACATAACTGCATAAGATAAACTCCTTATTTAGAAATTTATCCTACAAAACTGGCTGGAGCTGACATCATAATAACTTCAGCTCCAGCCAGAGGATTTTCAGGAGTGGCAGGACTTGAACCCGCAATTTTCGGTTTTGGAGACCGATGCATTAAGCCAATTATGCTACACTCCTTCAAGTGTTATTTATTCCTCACCAAGTTCATCAAAAATAGACTTATTCTTTTTAACGATCCATTCATATATATCATCTTCTCCTGCTATATTAATATGACTGGCATATATAGCATGTCCATCACTTTTAAGTGATATAACAAATGCATCACTATCTTCTCCAATACCACGAATTTCTTCTGTTCTAATAAATGAAATTTCACCATTAATTAATTTAATTTTTAACCATTTTCCCATTTCAATCTACTCCTAGTGTATTTTTAATTCCAACTTCATCCAACATTTCACCAGTTGAATATATTCTATCTGAACATATATCACGACTAATATTACTATCTACCTTCCATACTCTTATTTTATTATCTTGAGGATGTCTAGATATAATGGATACATTGTTTACGTTAATAAATGATCCATCTGTACTTTTAAACCACATATTAATCTTCAATATCTTTTTGGACTTGCTCGAGGAGTTTTCTATAATCATAGGCAGCATCAGATATATTACTAAACATATGATTAGAATCTGTTTGTACAATTGACAATACATGAAGATCTTTTTTATTGTCATGTTTAAATACTATGGTAAAGTTATATTCCCATTGAAATATATGGCTAACATCATCCAAATTAATATAAATTATTGTACCATTTTTACTAGTAGCTTTTGCCCAATTCATGTTACTCTCTTTCTTCTACCCATCTTCCATTTTGTTGTACTTCGACTTTAATGTCTTTTGGGTCTAATTCTTTACCGATTTTTTGATCTGCAATTTCTCTAAGTTGAGAAGTTTGAAATATTTCTGTATTCAACCAAATCTTAAACTTAGCACTGTCCGCCATTCTCCTGAACGCAATCTTCTTGTTTGCATGTTGAGAGCGTTGATCCTGAGAATTGCCCACAGCACCGCTTGGAGGATGTTTTATAGTAACTGCACTTTCTGTTGTGTTACGATGTTGTCCACCCGGACCACTACCTCGTTTAGTTTCAACTACAAAATCCTTTTTAGTCAGATGTAGTATTCGCTTCTTGCTCTTTCATTCCTTTTGCTTCTTCATAATGTAACTCCTTCCTAAGTTGATATGCCCCACATGTATGACATCTCCAAATAGATCGTTTTCCACTAGTAGTCATTATTTGATCCCCATATACATTACTATCAAATTCCCAATGATGACCTCTAATAAATATACATTTGAACCATTTAATCATCTACTATTACCTCATGAAATTTATTCTCCTTCCAAATGAATGGAATAACATAAGACCCTTCAATCATATCCTTCATATATTTTGAACCAAATGGATTCAAACTATGAATTATAATTTGAGCACTTATTGGATTGGTACTTAACCATCTAGCAACTTCAGCCCCAGTATGATCACTTGACACGTATACTTCATCACCTAAATCATGATCTAGAAATATAATATCAAATGTATGATCACTCAATTGCTTAATTGCATCATTTGCAGTTTCTACAAATGTACCAACCCAACCCTTTTCCAACATTCTCTGCTTAAACTGTTTAATTCTCAATTGATCATCTTCAAGAATGAGTGCTTTCATAGACTGTTTCCTACTATAAGTTGTTACTCGCTAGTTAAAGCTAGGACTACTCTAGCTATATGATCTGCGATATAATCACAAAATTTGTATGTCTTTGTATCACTTTCAACTAAGTCTAGTACATCCAAATACATATCAGCTATAATTTCACCCATCTCATGATAGAATGTACTTTTAATCGTTTCTTTCCCAGTAGAGTCTTTATCAATTACTTTAGAATATATTGTTATATGAGCAATTCGATATTCTCGTTTTACTTCTGCTTGCCCATAATCCCCATTATCAGAATTCTTATCTATAGTCACAGTGATATCCCAATCGTTTAAATGAAATATTTTTTTAGCTAATTTAATTTCACGTTTGCTAATCATGTGACTATCCCTCAGTTAATTAATTTACAATTTATCCAATTTTTCTGAGGCTTCTTTCCTTGTATAGTATATCAATTGCCCCAACCATATAGTATTCATTGCAGTGATGCCAATTGCACCAACCGTACTCCACCATTGTCCTAAGTGAGGATAATAGTAGATGTTCCAATATCCCCAAGTAGCAAAGAAACCCACATTAAGCCAATGTATTCCTCTAACCATTTTATCGTTATGAAGTTTGATAATGCATAATAGTATGAAAAAACTTCCCGCCATTTCGTATGTACCATTTACTGAATCTTGCCATGACATTTATAAAATGCCTCCTTATATTGGGTTACATCATTGGTGAATCTTTTATTGTCATCTCATTATAGCAGGACTCGCACAGACCTTTGTACCATTTAGGTAACTTCTCTTGTTTATCTCTTGATATCTGCTTACGAATTTTACAATTTTCACATGTTGAAGAATAACGTGAATGTTCTAAATAATATTTGTAATACTTACAATCATCTCTTCCTTTACAAACTTCCATTACATCACCTATTTACTACTTAGATATTTAAAATGGTACACCCGCCAGGGTATGATCCTGGAGCGCCGATTTCGTAGACCGGAATTTTATCCATTTAAACTACGGATGCTAATTTATATTTACAAGCTATTTGTCCAAAACGTCTATACATTGCACCTGTATCTGCACCGGCTAGTGGCGCATCAGCCGCGTTGCGCCACCGTATCTACTCCTACACATGGTAGGTGAGTCTCAAAATGGAGCGCCTAGAGAGAATCGAACTCTCATACCCGGGTTGGAAGCCCGATTCTCTGCCATTGAGATACAGGCGCGTTTTGATAATTTATTATACTGCTGGTGATTCTTCCATAGTAAGAAGTTCAGGTACACCATGAATGAGTGACATACATGCAATCATCATAAGTTTCTGAATTTCACTATTCTCAACATCACCATCTTCTAGAATACGATTCTGCAATCCTTGTATAACTTCCATACCTGCTGCAATACCAGCTTCTGGAGTACTAGCTAAATTAATTGATTCCTGCATCTTCACCATAAGTAAGTTAACAGTCTTTTGAATAATCATCAATCTCAAATTCTCTTCAACTTCTCCTAATGAATTGTTTATATCAATAGGGGCAAGTATAATCTCTGTACTTTCTACGAGATTATCCACAATAACACTGTTCAAACTATCTAATGAAATCATTGTCAATTCTCCTGATAAGGGTTAATAGTTATATATTTATTCTGATGATGTATGAAATAAAATGGAGCCTATGGAGGGATTCGAACCCCCGATATCGGGTTTGCAGCCCGCCGCCTTAACCAAACTTGGCCACATAGGCTATTAAAAATTTATCCACTAGTGATCAGATCTCTGTATAGCTTCACCCCCGCCCTGTATTACCCAATCCCATGAATTAGAATTATGTTCTAATTCATCCCACTTAGGACCATCATTATCACAATATTCAAAGAATAGTGCAACCTTCCCTTCATGCACTTTTAGAAAATCTTCATGCACTTCTTTCTTTAGTGTATTTTGAATAAAGGTAAATTGAGTGTATGCTTCAGATAGCATTCTTCTACTATCTTCTTTATCTTCATATGAATCCCACATAGCATCCGCAAGTTTAACAGCATCTCTCGCTTCATTCAACCTTGGATCATTATCAATTCTATCACTATGCCCATCATACATTTCCCAAAGTATATCATTGATACGTCGAGCTAATTTTGTTCTACCATCATTCTTAATAAGTAGATGAGGTTGATCTTGAATTTCATGGAGAATTGTAGCAGCTTTCCAAGGATCTGCATCATCTAAGGTTGCTAGAATTTCTGCTTCAGTTGTTGGAATCTTATCTTTATCAATAGCTACAACAAACGAACTTGAAGAACTATTACTTACAAAACCAGTTCTTACTTTCATTAATATATCTATCCTTTTCTTATCTCTTTAGTTATTTTCATACCTACCATGAATAACCCAAATGCTATCACTAAACAACCAATGAATGCCATTTTGTACCTTTTTTAAATGGCGGAGAGGATAGGGTTCGAACCTACAACCCCGAAAGGCCACGACTTTCCAAGCCGCTTCCCACGCCAGCTCTGGGAGCCTCTCCTAAAATGGTATTCTATATGTTATAAGTGCAACATAAGTTTGTAGAGATATATTATGTTTGACAACATCAAGACTTTTATTTCCAGTCATGTTGACAAATTCACATGCATCTCCTAACACTGAACCCATAAATATATTTGCATCATTAATAAGTTGTATCTCATCATGTGAAGTTAGTATTCGTAAGTTTAACCTATACGAATGATTTTCAGGAATTGGATTGTTATCTAATGTACATAAATGAGATACGAATACTGTGAATTTATGTTTAGGACTATAACCAAACTTTATAGATATATCCCTAACATGTCGACCTTTAGTAGTCTGGTTAACTTTTTGTTCAATATCATCTAATGTATCAGCATAAACTGTAAACACTTTCACAGACATATTTAGTGCTTGACCATATGATGAAGGTGTCTTGTTATTATTTAACTTAGCCTTACTGTTACTTCTTTTCCACAATCCCATTATACTATCCCTTACATGAAGAGCAAGAGAACCTTCCGTCTGGATGTTTCTTCCACCCTTGTTTTAAAACTTTCGATTCCAATGTAGCCATACTCGGATACTTCTTCGTCTTCATCCTACATTTAACACAACGCACAGCTACAACATTCTTACTATTACCCATTCTTACATTTCTCCTGATCAGTCATAATACCAGTGTTTTCAAATCCCATTTCAATTGTATCAAGTGGAAATTTATCTAATCCAATTGATGCAGTTTCAAATATAATTGATCTATTAAATCCACAGTTAGAACAATGCATTATATGTAACACAGCATTTGTGTCAAAACTAATCTTCCAGTGAAACCCTTTGCACTGAGGACAGACATAACTCTTTCTCATCAATAGCTCCTTCAAATATATCTAATTCAATACCAGCCTCCTCAAATAATGCTAATGTAAATGATATATCATCTTTCCATCTCTCTTTAAATCCATCATCGGTTGTGTCATGTATAACTACTCTCTTTATACCTACTTGAATAATTCCTCTTGCACAATCTACACAAGGAATTCCTGTCACATAAAGAGTACATCCCTCAAGTGCTACACCAATCCTTGCTGCATTATACATAGCATTTCGTTCAGCGTGTTCAAAATACTTGTATTTTATTGGGCGTTCATATCTCTGTTTAATCTCATCTCTATTTGGATGGGCAAAACTTGGAGGTTCTTCATGTATACCTCTTGGCATCCCATTGAATCCCGTAGTTCTCATCTCATGCGCTGGACCGACGATTACACAACCATGTTGAGTACTTGGATCTTTACTTTTACTTGCTACTAAAATCATCATCCTACAAAAGTAATCATCCCACTTTTCTTGAGAATGTTGTGCCATATTATGAACTCCTTTAATTATCGTTTACATGTATAAATTAAAACACAAATTGAAAACGTCAATGAACATAGTGAAAATACTAATGCTCCAATTTCTAAAGCCATCATTACTCCTTTTTAAATGGCGGAGAGAGAAGGAGTCGAACCCTCAGGCCGAGAATGACCACCGCATTCGAGACGGATTGTTTCACCATTAACAGTCTCTCCACTTAGATATTTCTCTTGTACAAAGTACATCACATCGTTCATTATAGGTATTACCTGAATGCCCCTTTACCCAAGTGAACTCAATAATATGTCTTTGTACAGCATCGTTTAACCTACACCAGAAATCTTTATTCTTAACTGGTTTATTAGCAGATGTTTTCCAACCATTCTTTTTCCATTTAGGCATCCATTCCATAATACCATTTTTTACATATTTTGAATCTGTATGTAACTTAATAATACATGGACGAGACAGACCTTCAAGTGCTGATATTACAGATAATAGTTCCATCCTATTATTTGTAGTTTCCATTTCACCACCTGATATTTCTTTAACTTGGCCTTTATATATTACAACCGATGCCCATCCACCTATTCCAGGATTTGGTTCACATCCTCCATCTGTATAAATTGTAATTTCAGGTTTGCTCATTTTTAGAGCCTGGCTTTTCAGATTTCCTAACGATTGCTCCAGTACCCAGTCCAGTTTGCATACGTATCTGTCTCAATCTTTCTTTATATTCCTTCCATCTTTTTATTTCATTCTCGCTAAGTTTATGGGGTTTTCGTGGAGGAGGAAATTCATCTTCTGATATACTATCAAGTTGCTCACGTAGTTCTTTTACTGTTTCCAATGGTTCTCCATTAACAGTAAACTTCTTAAACCCACGTACTCGAATCATACATTCCCCATTATAACATAACCACAATCTATATCCAGTGACGTCTAGATTAAGATCACCACCTTTTAATTCAAAGTCATCAGGAAACATTCCAGCTGCAATATGTTGTACACCTTTCATAATCAATTTACCTATTGTTCGAGTAATAAGATCTTTGATGTTAGAGTTAGAAGTTGCTTCTCTAACTCTTTCAAATGATCTTTTGCAAGTTGTAGTAAAATAGCTGGGTCAACATTAAATTTATCAATACCATCACCACCAATCTCTAGAAGTAAAACAAATTTATTTATATAATGACCCTCTATTCTATTAATTGCTACAGTTAATCTTGATATTTCT
>Ga0307992_1000732_pt1 | contig 20271 bp, 26 predicted proteins | sample EllFjometagen133_FD_203162 | JGI IMG/M metagenome (GOLD analysis project Ga0307992, IMG submission 203162) | Marine microbial communities from Ellis Fjord, Antarctic Ocean - #133 | ecosystem: Environmental > Aquatic > Marine > Unclassified | place: Southern Ocean | collected 2014-10-08
GTTGTTCTTGTAACATTTGGATAATCTAATGCTCTAATTTTTCCTGTCATAATATCCTCCTTTAATTAAAAAGAAGAACGACCAAGGTTGGTCGTTCTTACCATTTTAAAAATTTATTTCCATCTGCTGAATATACTCGTTCAGTAAAATTATTTAATTCTGTATTGTCTAATTCTTTATAGATTCCTTCCATAACAGCATCTAATGCGTCTGCTCTTGCTACAATCATAGCCTCTGCAGTTGCAGGTCTGTTTGGAGAACCAAATTCTAATTTCTCATGATGAGATAAAATTACATGTTTGATTACTAAAATTTTTCGATCACTGTTTGCATCTACTCCATTTATGGCGCAATAATCTGTAACTCTTTCAGCACCATCAACTAGGTGAGATATAAGATTTCCAAAGGCAGTTCTTGAACCATCTTCGTTATACTCAGATAATTTTCCAATATCATGTAATATTGCTCCAGCAACAACCACTTCTATGTCAAGATTTTTTCCTTGATAGTTTTTCCATAATGCGATTGCATGTTTAGTTACTGATAATGTATGAACAGCTAATCCACCTTTATAATTATGATGAACTCTTGTTGCAGCTGGCCATGTAAAGAAATTTTCATTGCCAATTACTAAAGTATCTATCATATTTCTAATAAGTGGTGTTGTGATATATTTATTTAAAATTGCATTAAAGTCTCTTTTAATTCCTGGGATATCAATAACTTTTAATATTTTCTTATCAGATTGTTTTCCATTAATGGCAGCATCACTCATTCGAAGTTGATTTTCATCTCGATAAGTTCCGCCGGCACCTTCTATACGAAAGACATCTAATGTTTCAACAGCTACTTTAAATATAGGAAGAAATTTAAACTCCCAAGAAACTATTTGAACTTTTTCTCCACTATCTTCTAATTTTATAAGCGCTCTAAAAGGACTTTTATTTTCTTCAGAACCTTCCATAACGATTTCTAAAATAGTCGCTTCAAATTCAATTTGTTCATTTTTTGCAAAATCAATATCTTTTATTGATTTAATTTTCTTCATAATATGGTCTCCTCCTTTTAAAAAGAATAGATGAGATCTATTCATCATCCTCTTTGGGATAATCTCCTAGAATCTCATCTATTTCGTTATCTTGTGTTTTAGTAATTTCTTCAGCAACTTCTTTATGTGCTGCATTACTTTTTGCTATTTTTGTTTTACTATTTTCTACAAGTTTTGTAAGTTCTTTAAATAAATTTTGATCTGAACCTTCATCGCCTTCTTTAAATGTAAAATCTAAAATAGTTTTTTTCATTGTAAATTTATCTTTGATTATAGATTGTCTTTGCGACTGTAAAGCTACCGCATTTTTAACATGCTCAATAAGATAGTGTTGACCACCTTTTGAACCAGAAAAATCTTTAAACTTAGCAATTTCATTGTTAATTATCTCTGAATACTCTTTAGAGCCTTCAAATTCAGCGTCTAATGCATCCCAAACTTCTTTGAAATACTCTTCGTATTCGGCTCTGCTTTCTTTATTTGCCATGCTAACACTCCCTTCATATATAATATAAAAGATTGTTAACATATTTTTAATTTATAAAATACAAATAATAATTAATTCGTCTCGTATTTGCTCAATATTCTCTATAGCGCCTATTGCTTCTGGATAATTTACTACCATGAAGTCTTTTAATTTTCCAAAATATTTCTTAAAAGTATCGATAAGATTTGTCTCATTTAATTCATTTATAAATTCTTTTCCAGCTTTTGGATCATTTAACAATTGTGAACTATGACTAACAAAATCATTTGTGAAATCATCATCATTTAATTTACTGAAATAATTATCATATAAATATTTCTTAAATACGTCATTTTCTTCATTTATTTCAGTGAAGAAAGGTAAAAGATTATTTATAAAATTATTAAATTTAATTGCTGCTGTTTCCCCACGGTCCCAGCGACTTCCGTTATCAACAATTCCTAATACATCAAAATATTCAGCTGAAAAGACTTTGAAAGTGTCGATATTTTCATCAGTAAGATTATTAATAACCTTAGTAGATAATTCTCGTCTATCGTTAAATCTATCTCTCATATAATATCCAGTTTTACCTTCGAAATTAAATTCTGTTCTGAATTTCTCAGAAAATAAATCTGGAAACTTATTTAAATACTTCATAGTTGTTTCAAAATTATTATTAAGCATATCATCTAAATTATTATGTTCTATCATAAATTTATAGAATAATTTTTCTTCATCTTCTACACCTATGATTTCTTTAGGCATGTTAGAAAGCCCTGAGAATAAAGCACTCCCAACACCTTTACCAGCTAATGCAACATTCATTTTATATTTGAATGGTTGATCCATAAATAAAATCTTAAAGAAATCTACAACATTACGTTGAGAATTCCAAGAAGATGTTGTTACTAAATATTCTACTTGTTTAGTTGTAAAAAAGTGTCTATATTTAGTTACAAATTCTTTACGGTGCAAACAGCTATTTAATTTGTTATTAACATGAAAATATTCCCCACGCATTCCAATAAATACTCGTTTGATTAAATCAATAAAACCATTTTCTTCTTTAGTAACTCTGTTATTTTGAAGAATAGTTGCTTCGATAAAATCATCTAAATCATCAAGATCTATAAGATAGTCTCTAATAACTTCAGTATATTTATTAAGATCTTTCTTTCTATAATTTGCTTTAATAATTTCAATTTTTTCGTCTCTTGTAAGATTTCCATTAGTAATAACCAATGGATAATTTGCATAAGTTTTTGATAACATGCTATCAGCCTTAAATGCTTTTCTAATTGTTTTAATTTCATCTAGTGAACCAGTTGTCATAACTGTATCAGCTGCAGTTTCAATAAATCCATTGTATTCTTCTGAATAAAAACTTAATAAATTATTTTCAATTATCTTTCTAAGAAATATAACATAATCTTCTTTACCAGATACTATAGATTTACCAGCAACTATTTTTTTAGAAATTATTTGTCTTTTAAAGAAATTATCATATACTCTGTGTCGTTCTTCTGCAGTTAATGTATCAATAAAAGCATCAATAAGATTAGATTCAAGAATACTAATAAATTTTTCTTCGTTTGTACCATTTTTAGGATAATCTACATACCAACCCAAATTAAGGCTATTTGTAAGTGTTATAAATTCATCACTTAGAAATTCATTTAAAGATAATGTTTTAAATATTGCACTATTTTTTATATTTGCTGTTTGACGATCAAATGTCTCTGTAAATTCTTTTACTATTCTAATCTTTTCTTTTAATGTTTTCTCCACTGTAAATCTTCCCTTCGTCTAGTAATATCGTGTTAGTAATTGCTTCGATTGTCTCAATGTATAAATCTGATTCTATATCTGGCATTCCTTCAAAATGTATAAAATGAGACCCTTGAAAATACTTTTCTAAGTATCCAGGTCTAAATTTCTTGAAGTCTGCAATGTGTTCGTACATATAAGACAAATCTGTTAATTCAGTTCCTCTGCTTCGCTTCATAATTCTCTCTATTGTTTCATCAGCTGTTTCCTCTAATAAAATTATATAATCAAAGTGAAAAGGTCTTGATAAATTATCTATTGCAACTCTTTCTGATTCAGTTATTCTACCTGCTTTCGTATGTATATTACAGTAAATATAACTTGAAAAAGGTGCATCCACTAAAGCAGCGTCATATGCGCTGTCTTTATCTTCGAGTTCTTTGATCTCTGTGTATATTGCATCATGTGCTGCCGATATTCCTGCTTGTAGAGGATATGACCAGCGGTCTACGTCCATATAAAATTTTCGTAGTATTTCATTTAGATTGCCATGAATAATTGATGGTTCACCAAATGTAATTGTATTCATTCCATTTTTCATAAGACTCTCTGAGAGTCTCTCTAAGAATGTAGATTTTCCCACACCAATAGTTCCTATAACTCCTATGCGCTTCATTAAACGTATTTCTCATTTTCCATCAATCGAATTTCTATAATGTCATATGACACTTCTTTTATTCCTTCATCGGTGTATTCTAAATACATATTGTCACCAATGTGTTTTAATTTTCGACCAAAAAGTTCTTCATATTTTATTAAAGTTTTATTCATATTGTTTCTCTCCTCGTAAGTTTATCGGACAAATATGCATTTTTTGTCCGATATTTTATTTTTTAAAGTCTTGTATAAATGCTTGTAATGTTGAATATCGATTTTTTAATGTTTCTATTATATTATTTTGTAACATATCAATATCATCCTGAGATAATGAAGGCTTACTTAAAACATCAGCAATCCAATGATCATTGCATTGAACATTTTGATCTATATTAAAAAGATACTTTCCAAGTTCATAACCTTCGATTACTCGTGAATCTCCATCATAACACTGATATTCAACTGTTCCTTTATATGCTTCTATATCATAATTATACGAATTTTTATAATCTTTAGAATAAGCTTTCTTTATAATCTTTATAATTATTCTGTCTTCATCTTCATCTTGCCACCAACCGTTAAGGTCTTTAAATAAAAAATCTATATATTTAAATACTTCTAAGCCAGTTTCGTTATTATTTTCAAGTTCAAATACTACATTATCCGTATTATAATTATTAAGTTTTAGAAATAATTTTAATTCGTCTGATATAGTAATTTCCTGTGTTGCTATAAATAATTGTATCTGTGTTGGTTCTAGCTTCTTAAAAATATTCATGAATACATCATCACTAAGTGTTTGAGTTCCAATAAGTGCTTCAACATTACTATGATATTTTCCAGCACTTATATCATCAAAATATTCAAGAATTTCATCTTGGGATAACGTAGTTTTATTTAAAAAGTTACCCCAATTAATGAAATCCCGTAATTCTTTATCAATCATTATCTCACCAATTTAGTAAATAATACCAACGAATCTGGTAAATCTTTTTCATTAACATTGATATAATTACTAATTTTCTTTCTTAATTTTTTTCCATATTTATTATAATTTTTAATAATTTCTTCTTCAGTTTCTTCCATTTTAACACGCATTTTCAAACGAGTTAAAATCCCAATGTATGGGTAGAATAATTCTTTAGTTTCATCTGAAAGGTCAGGATAATTCTCCAAAATTACTGTAGGAGATAATCCTTTAAAGTATTTCTTTATAAAATCTTCAGATAAACACTTTAATTTTGCGATATAATCCCACTTAAGAGCAAATTTTTTCTCTAATAATTTTCGTAATACAGGTTCAGTCATCATACTGAAAATTTCTGTATTTTCTAATAATTTTTGTTCTATTGCAATATTAAGTTTCTTTGAGTTTCTATATTGATATGTTGTATTTCTAAGGCGAACTAATTCTACTTGTACATAATTCAATACATCCTCTAATACTTTTTTATCCTGTTCGTTCAAAATAAAACTCCTCTCTAAAATCCTAAGCCTGATAAACCTTCTTCATCGTCAATTTTAAATGAATGGTCTATGTTTTGAGTTGATTCTGTAATATTTATATCTGGTAATGAATAATCTATATCTGAAAAATATCCCACATCATAAAAGAGTGATATATTATCGTTAATAATAATAAAATTATCAAATTTATTAATATAAAACCATGGTTTAGTTACAGCCGCAGATTGAAACCCTTTCAGTTCTGAACTAGATTTTGTAACTGTTCTGCGATATACATCTTTTCCTTTTCTATAAAAGAATGATATACCTGTAATTCCATCATTTTCAATACTGTCAGATATCTTAAAAATATTTCTAAAAATAATATTTGTTATTTTCTCTTTCTTCATTTCAATAGTTAGTAAAATAGCAAAACCAATTTTAAAATCATTCTTCATTCTAGCTATTTGATATGTATCAAAGGGAATTCCTTCTCCATTTAAGTAAATTATAACTTTATCATTGCCATAAGAAATAGCATGACTAAAAACATCTTGTGTAAGAATACCTTTGATTGTTCTTTTCTTCTTAAACCAGCACATTATAAAATATAACCCTCCAGCTTTTTCTTCAGTTTTCTTTGTTCTACAATATCATCACTATCTAAATATACAGTGCTTACAGCTCTTTTATATGTTTTAGGAGTTTCATCAAAATTCAACTCATCTTGAGCACATTCGATATGCAAATCTGAAAAATCTCCAATTTTAGTTAACACTACTTTTTTAAGCTCGTGTCTAGGTACTCTAAACATTGTACTGTCATTATCATTAATGCATATAATCATTTGATCTTTCTTTCGTAATTTGATTATCATTGTAATTCCTCCTTTAATGTAATTTAAAAAATACTTTCATTTCGTCACTTGGATTGTTATCTACGAATTTATAGTATAAAAATTCAAATGTAGTTTCTATTGATTTGTCTACTCTATTCATTATCTGTCCAGTTAATGTAATTATAAAAGTCTTATAATACTTAATTACAAGTTCTTCTACAAAGGCTTGTCTTCCACGGAGAATATGTTCTCTTAAAGATAACATAAAGCCCTCACAATATATAAGTACATCATCCATACCAAAAGCGTTTGTTGCAACGTGTATAAATTCCATATTGTCTTTCAATATGTCTATTATTTCCATAGTTAATAAATTATAATTATGCAAAAGTAAATTTATAAAATTTTTAGAGGTCATAGGTTGGTCTTTATTTCCAATACCAAAATATTGCGTACCTACATTTGTATTAAGTATAATTAACATTAAATCCGGAGGAATAGTGTTCAAATTCTCCTTTGATGCTAGAATATTATACCAATTTAAATAATCATTCTCTGGATCGTCTTTTATAATTTCTAATATTCGTTTATCCACATTACCCTCCTTAAAATAAAGAGAAACCCGAAGGTTTCTCTAATCTTTTACTTCAAATATTACATTTTTATTACTCATAAAGTCGTCACCCTTTTGATCTACATGAGATTCTTTTAACAGAATTAAATCCATAGCTTCAGTGTCAAATGCGTCATTATGAGAAATAACGAATACTTGTTCGATATCTAGTTTGTCAATTTGTTTATTTAATATTTCTAAGAAATTTCCTCTATTATCCATATCAAGTGGCCCATCAATTTCATCCAATGCGAGAATATTATAGTCCCCGATTGTTTGTTCTATGAGTGCCAGACTAATAGAGATTGTAGTAAGAGCTGTTTCACCTTGTGAAGCGTCAGAGATATCATTTTTGATATGATCTCCTGAACGAACTCTAATAAAGAAATCTTTAGCGCTTGTAACGAAATCAATTTCAAAGTCACCATCAAACGCAAGGTCTAATAATTCATTTGTAATATCTTTTGTTTTTTCAAGATAAGATTTAATAAAATACAGTGGAATTCCTTTGTTAGGATCCAATGTATCTTTTATAAGCTCAAAGTATTTATAATCTTTATTTAACTCTTCTTGTTTCGTTTTAAGATTTATAATACTTGTATTAGTCATTTGTGCGTCTAATAACTCATCATTTGTAGACGTTTTACGAATTTTTAAATCAACCAAACTAGCATTTTCAATAATTAATTCTTTGTTTTTATCTACAATTAATCCTGATTTTGTATTATATGTTTCTTCTAGCTCTTGCAAATCTTTAATATCTGTATTAATATCTTTGATAGACTGTTTGCCTTTAAGATATGTTTTGTGTTCTTCTAAAAGTTCTTTTTCAGTACCTAGCTCTATAGATTTTGTTTTACCATCATTTACTAGTCCTGTGAATTCTATATTCTTTTCTTTTATTAATATGCTTTTTTCAGTGATTGAATCATTAATTTGTTTCTTCGCTTTTTCATTATTCAAAATCAATCCTTGTTTGTATGTATAATTTTGTAATTCGGTTTCTAATGTAGAAATTTCCTGAATCGTAAATATTGTTGTATTCACATTCTCAACTAATTCTTTAGCATTTGAAATGAAATCATTAAGATTTCCTTTTATGTTTTCAACAATAGACCCATAATTAGTCACAAAATACACATAAACTTTGTTTGTTCTAGGATTCATTTGTTCATAATATGTATTAAAACGTTGATACAATAATTTTAAACCACCAATAGTATCTGCTTTATCTTCATATTCTTCTAAATCTTTATCTATTTGAGCAATAGTTTCTTCAACTTCAACAATTTCTGCAGGAAGATTCTCATATTGCAACGCATCTTTAATAAAAGGACACTCATCAATAATACAATCTTCAGGTCGTTGCTCTAAAATTTCCATTTTATCTAAGTTCGAAATTTTTCCTGCTAATATAGTTTCATTTCGGCTTAAATTGGTTTGTTTTTCACCAACTAGTTCACGAATATTTTTAATATACGTTTCAAGCTTAATATCAAAACCATCTTGAATAAATCTTTCAATATTAGTCATTTCAGGATTAAAACTTTTCGCTTGTAATTCATTAAAATATTTTACTGAAAAGTTTTTAAAATCTTCAAATCGTGATAATTGATTTGATATAGTTTTTTCTTCTTTAACGATTTCTTTGATAGACTCATCTTCAGAGTCCTTTAATGCCTTCAATTCACCAGTAACTCTTAAAATACTAAGTTCTATATCAGCTAGGCTTTCTGATATATCAAACTCTAAAAGATTGAAATTTAATTTCTTAATTTCATTTTCAAGTCCTATAATTCCTGAACTCAAATTAGTTTTATTTGTATTAATTATAGTAAGTTCATTATTCATTGTCTGTGTGATTTTATCTTTGGCTTCAATAACTTTCTCACAGTCTTCAACAGTTATCTTACCGTGCTTGTTTATAAACATCAAGCCATCTGTTGCAATTATATTTCGTTCTTTTTCTTTATCTGATTTTAAAATTTCTAAGCTTGGAAGATTTATTCCAGATATATCTGAAGTTAATATTTCTACTTCAGAATCATATACTGCAATATTTCCTGAAACTTTTTCAATTGAGGTATCTAATTCTTTCATAAGTTTTTCAAAAGAAAGTATTCTCAATTTTACAGTTTCTTCATCTTCTAATTTTCCAAGATCTTTAGCAATTATTTTAATGTTATTGCTTAACTCTCTAAATTTAACTTTAACAATCTCAAATTTCTCTAAATAGTCTGCGATATCTGGCAGGAACTTAGAAATATACTTCTTTCTTTCGGCTGTAGTGAACTGAATAAAGTTCTCAGTGTTCGAACCGATTTTACCAATCTTGAAGTACTCTTTTGTAACTCCAAGTTCAGATTCAACGTACGCTTCAAATGTTCGAACTCCACCGTTCTCATTCATTTCAACGCCATCTTTTTTAATGAAGCTCTTCGCTCCAGTTTCGTATGTGTGAACGATTTCATAAAGACTTCCCTCATGTTCAATGTCAATTTCTTTTCTACCAGTCATGCCATCGATTACAACAGATTTTCTGCTGTCAAACGACTCTTTGAATGGATGTAATTGACTCATAATTGTTGTCTTTCCAGAACCGTTTCCACCAAGAAACATTACAATTTTTCCGTCATCAAAAGTAATTTCTACCTTATATTCTCCGAGACCATGTAATATTCCTATAAAGTTTTCAAGTAATAATCTATTTATCTTCATGTAATCTCTCCTTTAATGTATTGTTGCTTTGGTATTAAAACGTTATATCGCTTGTAATGTTTTCTTCACCGAAGTATTTCTCTAAGTGTTGACCGAAACATCCGATAACAATTCCAGGTCTGTAAGGATAATTTAAACTTACATCTGGGTCTTTTAAATCAAAGAAACTTCTAATTAATGATTCTCTAAATTCCTCTTCTAAACGGATAATATATACAGATGCTTCTCCGAATGACATATATAATGTATCTTTTCGTTCAGCTTTCTCTGTAGGTTCTAATTGAATATTAATTCTGTCACCTGTGATTATATCATTGTTTTCTAATAAGTCCTCTAGATATGCTTCTCTGTCTGTAGAGTCTTCTATATCCATAAATTCATCTATCTCGTTTTGAATTAAGTATTCTCTAACGCCATCATACATTTCTTCAAAATCATATTTCATATCACAAGAATTTACTGCAATGGCATCAAAATTAATAAATAATCTGTATCCATATTTCTCTCCAACTGCTCTAATTCTATCTAACGCCTTAAATGACGTTGGTCCTAATAAATAACTCATAATTTCCTCCTATATAATTCCTGTAACTAAAAACTTGTCTATTTTTCTTTTAATTGTTGAATACGCTTGTTGTTTAGAATGTGTGTATATAATTGTATCAGTGTTGCTATCATATATGAAAAAATCATATAGAGGATAATTAAGACTGAAAGATTCCACTGGAGTATTACTAATCCAAAGCCCATATATAAATCTCTTTCCAATTATATTCATTATATTTGAATTAATTCCAACGTATGTATTCATGTCTGTTTTGTAATGTATTACACTCATTTTATTTCCTCCTATTTTATATAATTATAATTCTTCTCATCATCTCAAGGTTATAATATATAGTCATAAAAAAAATTAAAGTTAATCTAACGGTATTTTTTTGTTAGATTAACTCTATGTTTTGTTTTTCTTGGAATTCGGTTTTTAGCTTTTTTAGATTGTATAACGAAAGCCGAATTAGATTGTTGAGCTCTAAGATGAGCTATATTTCTAATAGGAACTTCTCGTTCTAATGTTTTCCCAATTCCAGTAATTCTAATTTTTCTTCTCATATTGTCCCTCCTGGAATTTTTATTAGTGGTCGAAGACAGGATCCATCTAGATGTCTACTCTTGTAACGCTACTCTAATATCCAGCCGTTACCACTTTTATTTTATTTTTGGAGACTAGGACGGGATTCGAACCCGCGAACTTTCGCTTTGCAGGCGAAGCCGTTAAGCCAGACTTCGGTACCTAGTCTATCTTGATTTTTTAATGGCGGAGAGCGGAGTAATCGAAACTCACTCGTTTCCGAGCGCATTCCTTAGCAGAGAAGCCCAAACACCTGTCTGGTTCACTCTCCAAAAAACAAAGACCTTCCAAATAATGGAAGGCCCTGTTTAAAGTCTATGATTTTTTATATCATCAGATCCAAATTTCGCAAAGAATGTTAACCATCCACTGAAAGATTTTTCTCTAACTTCACGCATATCTTTTAGATATGTGTAATTTAAAAAACTGTCCATTATTTTCACCCCTTTATTATTAATTTTATTAAAACTTTTAATCCACAAATTAATTGTTTATCAAAAATTCTGACAAAAATAACAATAAGAATGAGTAGTAGCCTGCCCAATTGTTTCGGCACCTCTGGGTTCTCATTCAGATAACCCCAACCATAGTCGCTCTGTTTTTATCAAGGATCACGAACCTGGATTTATAGAACTTCAATTCTTTAGTACATTAAACTTGGATACTATCCAAGGATAATAATTATATGTTTACTTAGAATTTACCTTTTTAAATTTTTTCAATTCTAATTTAACAGTTTTAAGTGCACAATCTTCTAATATTGATATATTAAGTGGTGATTTCATTATCATTTGCTCTCGAATTTTATATAAAATAGCTCTAAATTCAGCTTTAGACATTTCTTTTCTCATTAAATTCTTACATTTCATAAGAATTTGAGTTCTAGGAACATCAATTAATCCTCGTTTATCTGTATATAAATCTACTCTATCCCAAGTTGCTTTGTCAATTTGAATTTCTCCATACCATTCTTGTAAAAATTTATTAACATCTTTTGGCAACGCAAATGCTTTTTGTTCAATATTCTTAATTTTAACTAATTCATAATTAGTTAATTCAGGTGAAATGTTCATATGATTTGCGCTATCAAGACTAATAATATGTGTATGTCCATGTACATTCAATACTCCTTGTGATACTGGAATTGGAATGTGTGAAAATACGATTCTTCTATGATAATAGATAGGATGATCATAAACTTCATCAAAGTATTTCTCATAAAAACCCTTAGCATATTTGTCGTGATTACCAAGTATTAAGATCTTATATCCTTTTAATGTAGGTATAAGTGTCTCAATCGCTAGTTTATCACCAATATCGCCTAAAAATAATACAACTGTATTATAATTTTTAATTACTTTATTATAATTTGCCATAATAAGTTCATTTCCTTCAGCCGCATTTTTAAATTCAGGTCTTGCAAATTTTACAAGATTTTCATGATTAAAATGCGGGTCTGTAAGAACCCATTTAATTTCTTTAATTCTGCTCATAATATTACCTCTTTCTATAATAAATTACTATAAGGCCTGGTTTAGGTAACTCCAGCAACTCGTTGCGTATACTAAAATACCTGTTAATAGAATTGTGTCCAATATCTCAGTACGTATTAATTTTGTTCTTTGTGTTCCGCTTATAGTAATTTCTGTTCTTATGGTCGGAAGGGTTGGTACCGCACCAACCTCTTAAGGGCTTCAACCTTACGCTAATCTATCTCAGCTACCTTCCGATGGTAGCGGTGAATGGATTCGAACCAATGGCCTCCCGGATATGAACCGGACACTCTAACCATCTGAGCTACGCCGCCTTGTATTTATTTTTTATAATAATAATTATAACATCCATTTGTTCCACGCTTGTATTCGTAATCAGTTGATGATTTTTTCTTTTGTGTATGACACCTTTTACATGTATATATTCTAGTTGTTCTAAGTTTATCAGTAATATGTTCTCGTTTATAAGGTCGACCGTTATTCCAATCATGACCTTTAAATAGACAAATTATTCTAGCCTTTACTTTATTAAAAAATTTTGTTAGTATTGTCATAATATTCCCTCCTTATTTTTATTTAATTAAGTGATTTTCCACAATGTTGACATCTATTTTCTCTTTTCGCACATTTTTTACAAAGTTTGTCTACTGCAGAACTGTTATTTAATATTGGGTTTCCACAACTTAAACAAACTGATTTTGTCATTACAGACAATGCTACAAAGCCTTTTTCGCATTCTTTGCATAATTGTTTCTCTTTTGACATATTATTCCTCCTAATTTTATATAAAATACACTAAATACCTCTTTAGCATTTAGTTTTTTAATTTGGTTTGATAGTGGGATAGTATAATGTTAGAGTTGATCTTATCTCGTTGAAGAACGCATTCTCCCTCTTGTCTCTGTCTGCAAAGTTCTACCGCTTGACTTGGACCCTTCTAATCATTAATACATATCTGTTATTAGCTTGCTGAGATAAAAAATCTACTTGCATTGCCTGTACAGATAAGTTCTTCGTCACCTCTGCTATTTTTATCAATAGCTACATCAACTTGTAAATCATATTGATGTAAAATTTTCAGTACAAAACGTCTTGCTTTTTTGTATGTTCTGAATTTTTTGCTGGTTAATGAAGTTCTGTTTACTATCGCTTGAACTGTATAACTCATATATTGTCCTCTTTTCGATTATTTACCTTTTAACGACTTGCTTAGGTCAGGACAATAGTTATCTATCATTATTTGTTCATTAAAAAACTCTTATTTTTTATGGCGTCCCGTGAGAGATTCGAACTCCCGACTTTCTGGGTCGAAACCAGACACTCTAATCCACTGAGCTAACGAGACAAATTTGGGATTATTAATCCCATAAATCTCTAAAATATCTTATAAATAATTTCAATGTTGCTCTATCATAATCAAATTGTTTTTGATATATTTGCATATTCACATCTTCACTCTTTCCATAGCGTGTAAATGATACAACACCACCTACAGACTTACCATTAAAATTAACATCATCATCTTCAAGTTTCATAATAGATGTTGTTAGATCATCTAAAATCAATTCATCTTTCATTACCTTAAAGCCTTTAATAAGACGTGCAATAATATCTTCCCATTCTTCTTCAGTCACACCCATAGGTGTTCCCATTTTTCCAGCTTTTTGAAACTGAGTTAATTTTTGAATGAATACATTCATAAGTGTATGGTCTAAACTCCATAGGGATTCTTTACAATAGCCTTTGAATATCCAATGGAAAGTCACTTTGATATTTTTCCATATATTTATTGGAAACTTAATAACTTTGTAGATAAATCTAAACTCGGTATGTATACGCCAAGCTTTAAATAATTCTTCTATACTCCAACGCATAATTTCCTCCTTTTAATAAAACACTTCTCCTGTAAATCCTGCAAATTCAATCATCATTTTTAAATGACATTCAGTTAGTGTTTCTGGTTTAATATCATTATCTACAAAGAAATCTTGTAGTAAGAAGAATGGATTATAGAATGATTCAGATACACCCATTGAATTTCTTCCTTGTGATGCGTTTACTGTTCTTAAACCTAACAGAATTTCACCTTTTGTTAAATCTTTTAATTCTTTTTCCATAATTTCTCTCCTTTTATTTTAGCGATTGATGAGAGGATCGCACTCTCGCCACTTACCTTTTCCTTTTATACGTTTTAGCACTAGGGTTTATCCCAAAGGCTTGTGTTTAATGCAACGTATAACTTATATCAATCATTTTGGGTGACCAGTCAGACTTGCACTGACTTAACACCTGAGTCACAGTCAGGCTGCGCACTATATTGCATTTGGTCACCATGTCTGAGAATCAACAGGCTCCTCCCATTGTCGTCTTAAAGGTTTTTCTTGAGTGGTTTGACGATTTACCCTAAACCATATTCTGCTTAATAACTCTCAAGAGGCCATAGCCTTTTTACCCTAAGAATTATTGTTTGTTCTTTTATTGAAGTGCGGTGGGGCGACAACTTCCCACATCCGATTTTCTCACCCGAAGGCCTGACGGGAGTCTTTCCGTCGTCGCACTTTATTTTTAATATATTCATAAGCCGGATTCTGTTTATCCCATGATTTATCTTTGCGCCTACCATAGTTTGGCTTGCTATCCAGCCAGCACTAGCCGTTTCATTCTAACTTATATCTTAACCACTCGGCCCGAAGGTTCTTACAGAACCAACTTCAATATTAAATTAGACTCGTCTCTGTTCCAATGCTGCCACGCTTATTGGGCGATGGCGTTGAACCGTTTTAACCTTTCGGTGATAGTCCGGACTTTCCTCACAATTATATTTCAAGGTCATTACAACCTCAAAATTATTAATTGCGCCATAGGTTGAATATATTAATTTTTAATTTATTACTTCTGTTCCAACACTCATTGATAAATAATCTAATAATTCTGCTCTAGTATTAAAAATTACACCATTAGATTTAATGGCTCCAACTACAAACAAATTTACATATGAAAATTGATTTTCTGCAATATCTTTCATTACAGTAATTTTCTTTGCATTATTATGTCCTTTTGAATTCTCTCTTGAATCCGTATAAAGACCAACAATCGTTTTTCCTTGAGCTGCAAAATAACCAATTTCAGCTGCAACTCCTGCATCAACAGAAACTCCATCTATAACAGCTACTAAAACTTCTGCCCAATCTAGTTGTTCTTTGTCACCATTATAAATCATAATGCTGTCAGCAAAATTTGACTTATCATTAATTGATGCATTTCTTTGTGGAGCATATACTTCATGACCTTGAACGACTAACTGGTCTGTTAAAAGTTCATTGTATAGAAAATCTGCCTCCGAAAAAAGGCCATTTGCAATGTAAATCTTCATTTTAATTTTCCTCCTCTAAGTATTTAATAAATTCATCGCCATCTTCTGACCATCCAGTTTTAAGATAAGCAATTTCTTTATATGTTTCAGTCTCTCTTTGAAATTCAAATATTCTTAGTGGTTCATGTGTTGCTGCCACTGAATTTAGAGTTATAGTCTTTAAAATTATATATGGATAAACAGTTTCATGTAAATCTGTCCAGTTATTCTTAATTTTATCAACAATATCATTTAAATCATCACTAGCATAATATACAAAATAACCATTTTCATACATTAATTTGTCTTCATCAATGTTATCTCTTTGCAGGATCATATAAATTTTATCCATTTTTTCCTTCCATGTAGTCTTTATATTTTTGATAATCATTATAAACATCAAACTTAAAATATTTACAGCTCAATCCTTTTAATTTACAGAATAACATAAAGTCATCTGTTAAAAATGTAGCTAAAGGTTCCGCGTTAATACCAGACGCCAAATATGGTTCTAATTCAGGTATATATTCTGGTTTGAATTTCATATGTGTTGATATCCAAGGACTAAATTTAAATTTTATAAAGTCATTAAGCATATTTTCATGATCTCCAGAATAACTTTGATCTTCATAATCTCGTACAATGTAATCATAATATTGAACGAAAAATTCTAATAGTTTAGTATTCTTACTCAAAGATATATTATTACCTATATCATAATTATCTAATAATCCATCTAAGTATTGGTCACTAGGGCTTGAATTTCTTTCTTCTGTTACTTTCCAGAAAACTAATTTATCGGAGAAAGTATCTATAAATTCCTCAGTTAAGATTCCTTCGCTAGATATTTTGAGCCAATCAATTAGGTCACTATCTGGGTTACTCATAATAAACTCAAAATCTCTATTATTCAACATGTTTATCTTCTTTATTTGTTATAACTACATCTCCAAGACATTCATGAAATGTTTTTCTATTACATTCCCATATTTCACCATGGTTATTTTCAAATGTTCTACTCCAATATTCATTAGCTTTTATACAAGTTACTGAATCAAATCTGCGAACACCAGTTAATTCATATTTGCTTTCATCTTTTTTTGGATTTTTTCTTTCTCTTTGTAATCTTCGTTCATAGGTTAATGTATGGCCTACTTTAATTGCTGCAAAATCTGTATTATGCCTATTGGGCATTATCATGTCGGTCAATTTCTGACCTGATCTAATTGTAATAATAATCATAAATTAACCTTCTTTCTTATTTTATTTGGTGGAGCTGACGAGAATCGAACTCGTGTCCAAAGCAACTTACTTTAGATTTTCTACACAGTTAGTATAAATGAATTGGGTAACCATCGTTACCTCTTCTTCTCGTTCCAAAACCTTCATTTAACAAATAGTTCTGAAACTCACCCATTAAAGCAGAATTCGTATCCTTATGGGAGAATACATTCCGTCTTACTTCCTATTAAAACGAGAGAATACTCAAAGTAAGCAATAAATATTCAATAAATCTTTTTAGTGTGTGTTTAAGCCCGCTTTACGCGTAAGCTAGTTCTTGTGTGTTATTTGTATTTAATTTTTGATTTTAAGTAATCAACTCTGTGCTTATCTAATCTCATCTACCCTGTCGAAACCATATACAGCCCCAATTTGGTAATAATTTAAAAATGGTACGTCCGGGAAGATTCGAACTTCCGGTCTATCGGTTAAAAGCCGAGTGCTTTACCAGCTAAGCTACGGACGCATGAAAAAAAGGTAATTATAATTAATCACCTTTTTATAATTAATTTACGCTACTGGTGTAACGTCAACTGCTTGTAAACCACGATCTGTTTCTTGTGATTCGAAGCTAACATTTTGACCTTCGTCTAATGTTTTAAAACCGTCAGTTTGAATTGCAGTGAAGTGTACAAAGTACTCTTGTTCGTCTTCGGCTGTAATAAACCCAAAACCTTTTTCTGCATTAAACCATTTTACTGTTCCTGTCATTTAAGTGTTTCCTCCTTCTTTTAGATTACTGCTTAGTGTGTCAAAAGGATTCGCTCCTTAAATACAACAACTAATGCTAGTGAAACCGACCGAACTTTACTCTTTTAATTTAGGTAGATATGAAGAGTAAATCACCCACCAGGTCTGTTTCATTTTGGGTGTCCCAGGATAAATTTTAATTCATCTCCTATACAGAATGATTTTCTTTTGAAAGTGTTTACTCACCATAGTAAACTCTCGTCTACATTAGTAAAGCCATTATGCTCTACATGACCTCAATCGCAATACAGTCCACGTCTGTCCGCATACTAGTTCTACTCTCTAGCATAGGCTTAGGTTTTTATATGTTTTTTGATAAAGCTGTTAGCGATGTCAACAGCTATTCTTTCAACTCGCTCAATTTGAATTTCTCCGCGAACAGACGAATCAATACTGACACTATCTAGGTAGCTTTCCTAGTCGAGGCAATATCTCTCTGAAAGATAATAATTAAGGCTTGGAATAGCAGACCAATAGGATCACCTACTGTATATCAGATTATTCCTAATTTAATTCGTACTTTTTGAAACCCATAAACTCCTCTCGTTCTTTAAATAATTAGTCCTGAACCCACATACTAATTTGTACTCACCCCGCAAAGACGTCCGAAGAGTACTTCCTAAAAAGAGACTTATACCGCATCCAAATTAATTGAACGGTAGAAAGCCTTGAAACATTAACTTTTCAAATTGGCGATCCCGAAGGATCATATGGCAGTCCCAACGAGAATTGAACTCGTACCCCAGATGTGACAGACCTGTATCCTAACCATTGGACCATGGGACTACAAATAGAGGCAGTTTTTGAAAATGTGACTCAACTGTCTTTCTTTGTTGGGATTTCATACCCATAAAGTTTTGTTGAAGCTATTAACTTCGTTCGACAATTGAATCCTTTTAATACACCATTTCTGGCGATCTAGTATTCCAACTAGATTCTTATGAGGTGCCTCCGAAGAGACATATTGGAGCGGGTGGACGGAATCAAACCGACATCTCAGACTTGGAAGGACCGTATACTAGTCGTTGTACTACACCCGCATTTGAACATTTGATATTTTTATAGATGGCGGAGAAAGGAGGTGTCGATCCCCACTCGAATAAACGAGCGATATGCTTTCAAGGCAGTCCCACGAGCCGTCGTAGTTCTCTCTCCTTTTTATGGCAGGAGTGAAAGGATTTGAACCCTTACCTAACAGGTTTGGAATCTGCTATGCTACCGTTACACCACACTCCTATAAATTGAGCCAGACAACTTAACCTCTATATAACTGACTCTTTGACTAATTTTAACTCACACTAAAAGGTCGTGTTAAATTAAAATTTCATCATTTTGCAATATTTTTCCTTCTAAACGAGGAAACAGCAGGGAAGTTTCACCGCCCGTATTTGCATTACAAAGTTTAATTTTGAATAGAACCTCACCACTGTAAACTATTCATATAATATCCTCCAACTCTAAAATGTTGAGAAACATTAAATTGGAGAATGTTTGTATTTGTACAAAATTGTCGTCTCAAGCCGTCGGATTTTGTAGTACAGGTTTTTAAATGGATTTAACCATCAATAATAATAACAACGAATAAAGATTATTCCCTTTATATCTCATCCTATATCTGCAGTTCAATAAAATTTTTAAAGGGTTTCTGTGGCAAATGATAGCTATTACATTTGTGATCCACCATTTTTTCATTTGTTATCATTATTCATGGTCGGAGTAGCAGGATTCGAACCTGCGATCTGAAGCATCCAAGGCTCCCATGTTAACCAAACTACACCATACTCCGATTCGGTGGAAGAGTAAGGTCTATTAAACCTCGTCTATCTGTTATTTTTAGTACAACAGTCTATTACACCACCCAACTAACAGCGTTTCCAAGTGACTAAACAATTACTAGTCTCAATAACGTCTTAATGGATCTTCCGTATTTTGCTAAAATTTAAAATGGTGGAGGATAGAGAGAATTAACTCTCTAATTTAATATCTGATTAACGTGCACCAGTCTAAGTACACCCATGCAAATACTGATCCCAGGATATTGCAACTTTCTCCGGAAGACTAATTCCATTGTCCATTGCGTCCGTGTTGGTCCTCCGTATATTAGGAAATAATAGTGCTTCTCTGTTGTGGCCTACATTCCCGCAACTTTCAAGATATATTATTTCCCATAAATATATGTGGTATCTCAGGATAGTAGGATCCTTAAAATCTCGCATATACTTACTTTTATTTTAATGATAGGACAACTTCAACCCTCTGAAAACCTATCTTGATACTTAACACCACCAAAAGCAGCGAGAGCGCCGAATTAGTGACATGTATTTTCTCTTGTTCACTCATACATATTTGTCTCTCGTGCCGGCTACTATATAATAACATATAATTTATTATCTAGGTATGAGAAGTTATTTTGTTTATTAGATTTATTTTGGCGGTTCCAACTAGATTCGAACTAGTAAAAACAGCTTAACAGGCTGCCGTGATACCATTTCACCATGGAACCAGATAAGAAACATTTCCATATTACTAATATTTCGTGTTTCTATTTCTTTTCCGTCTAATAAAAAGTTTTTGGTGTTCTACGTCAGACTTTCGCCTGGGAAAGAACATATTAGTGGAAATTATGGATTCGAACCACATCTACTCCATCCGCGGAGTTATTCTACCAAATGTCAAATACTTTAACGCGTTTATTTCTTTAACACTGTCT
>Ga0307992_1000738_pt1 | contig 20221 bp, 21 predicted proteins | sample EllFjometagen133_FD_203162 | JGI IMG/M metagenome (GOLD analysis project Ga0307992, IMG submission 203162) | Marine microbial communities from Ellis Fjord, Antarctic Ocean - #133 | ecosystem: Environmental > Aquatic > Marine > Unclassified | place: Southern Ocean | collected 2014-10-08
AAATTTTAGAAAAATTTGGCGTTGAGAAAGAAGTAATCTCAGCGATGAAATCACATCACGAGGAATATCCTTATGAAACTCTTGAGGCGCATATTGTCCAGGCGGCTGATCAAATTTCTGGAGCAAGGCCAGGAGCTAGAAAGGATACCCTAGAGAATTACCTTAAACGACTGAGCGATTTAGAAAACATAGCGACTTCTTTTGAGGGAGTTGAAAAAGCATACGCTATTCAAGCAGGAAGAGAATTAAGAGTTTTTGTTAGCCCAGAAAAACTTGATGATTTAGCAGTCCAAAAACTAGCTAGAGACATTGCTAAAAACATTGCTGAGGAGCTAAAATATCCTGGAGAGATTAAAGTTATTGTAATTAGAGAGAAAAGAGTGATAGAATATGCTAAGTAATAAGTAATTAGAATAACAAAGGTCGAGTTAATAAGTAAACGGAATATAAAAATATGACAAAACAACAATTAGTTGAAATTTTAGCAGATAAATCAGGTCTTTCTAAATCAGTGTCAGCAGAGTTTCTCAATACACTTTTAGATGAAATTGGCAAAACATTAGCCAAAGGAGATGAAGTAGTATTAACTGGCTTTGGAAAGTTTTTAGCAAGCAAGAGAAAAGCCAGAATGGGTCGTAACCCTCAGACAGGCGCAAGTATTAAAATTGCAGCAACGACAGTTCCAAGATTTAAGGCAGGCAAGGCATTGAAAGATATAGTAAGGTAGGATATAATTAGATAGACAATCTTTCACGAATCAAAAACCACCTCCTATGTCCTCCCCTCTTAAAAAGGGAATCGGAAATAATGGGTGGTTTTTGATTCGTGAGCGGGTGAAGGGAATCGAACCCTCATCATTTGGTTGGAAACCAAAAGCTCTACCACTAAGCTACACCCGCCTATCGCGTTATCGATATTGTTGCTATAATTATTGGAATTAGTCCTTGCCAGATTACTTTTTTATCTATTGTCGGGGCACTGGGATTCGAACCCAGAATCACTCGCTCCCAAAGCGAGAATGTTAGCCAATTACACTATGCCCCGCATATTTGATACTACTGGAAATTTTGAGTTTTGTGAAGGAGTAATTGCTTTCTTTTTTTAAAATGTGTTAGAATTAAGAATATTAAAATTAAGAACAGGATTATGGCTAAAAAGTTTTTCCAACTTAATATTTTTTCCCAATGTAAAAAATATCGGATTCCTCTTTGGCAATGCCCACAATTTCTTTTCGTTGTTATGAGTCTTGTTATTATGTTTTCTAGCATCACCTTCTACGCTATAGGCGAACATTATGTGACTGACCCGAGAATAGTTGCCTTTGCCGTTCTTGCGGTTTCTATGGTTTTATTTATCATCGCTTTTATTATTACTCACAGTTTTGAGAATCTAGCCGAGGCCAACAGAATGAAAACAGAATTTGTTAATATTGTTTCTCATCAATTAAGGACTCCCTTGACGAATTTAAGGTGGGCAACCCAGGCCCTACTATCTGAAGACTTCAATGTTTCTGAAAAAGAGCAAAACATTGAATATTTTGACATTATTAAAGAAAATAGTGCTCGGATGGAGAATTTAATTGATGACTTGCTAACAATCACCCGTTTACGAGAAGGAAGGGCGGATAACAAGAAATCGAAAGTTTCTCTAATGACCATAACAAAAGAGGTTATTTCAGAGCGCGAATCAGCTGCCAAAATATCTAACATTCAATTAGAATTAAAACCATCGAAAGGTTTACCCGATGTTTTCGTTAGTCATCCGCTCATTAAGATAGTAATAGAAAACTTAATTAACAATGCTATTAATTACAGCAAGGGAGGAGGCAATATTTTTATTGAACTAAAGGTATTAGGCAAACAAGTAAGGTTTCAAATAGAAGACCGTGGCATAGGCATTCCTATCGAAGATCAAAAGCGAATTTTCCAAAAATTCTTTCGCGCTCGGAACGCCATTAGAGCAGAAGTTTACGGAACAGGTTTAGGTCTTTTTATTATTAAATTAATTCTTGACAGAATGAATGGCAAAGTTTGGTTTGTTTCTAAAAAAGACAAGGGAAGTACATTCTATTTTACCTTGCCAATAGCGTAATCATTAATTATTAATCATTAATTTTGTTCAGTTTTCGTTTCCACTTAACCCATACTCTCTTGTAAAAAAGAATGGATACAAGGGGATAACGAGAGCGGATAGAAGAATTATTATGAAAAAAATTTTATTTGTTGAAGACGAAACAGCTATTCAAAAGACATTAGGAGAGTCGTTGCGCAATAAGGGCTACGATGTCCAATCTGCCCTTGACGGAGAAATAGCGTTGAAATTAGTTAAAAACGAAAAACCGGACTTAATTCTTTTAGATATTATCCTCCCCAAAAAGAATGGATTAGAGGTTTTAGAAGAATTAAGAAAAGATAAAAGTACTAAAGATATCCCTGTTATTATTCTCACAAATTTAGAGAATATAGGAGAAGTAGAAAGGGCCATTGAACTCGGAGCTACAACTTATCTCGTAAAAGCAAATTATAGTTTAGATGAGGTAATAGAGAAAGTGAAGAAGGCACTGGAGGATTAAGCAAATTCGTCATTAATTTTATTTTAAGAAAGTGAAAATCACGGATAAACCCATGGTCGAAGCGATGTAATGCTCAAGTTTTTGCTATTAGTAAAAATTTGTTACAAAACGAAAAAGAATACCACGGCCTTAGCCGTAGGGACTATATTATGAAAGTTGAGAAGAAACAACTTAAAGCATTTTTGTTAGATGCCGGACTACTTACAAAGGAGCAATTTAAGGAGGTACAAAAAATCGCCAAAGAAAGTAGACAAAACATCGAAGACGTTTTGATTGTCAATAATTTTATTTCCCAAGAGGATTTAAGTCGACTTAAGGCGTATATTCTTGGTATTCCCTTTGTTGATTTAGCAAAATTAGTTGCCTCTTCTGAAGTTCTAGAGATTATTCCCGAACCAATTGCTCGATCTAATAATATTGTTGCCTTTAGAAAGAAAAAAAAGTGTTTAGAGGTAGCTATGCTTGATCCTGAAGATCTTCAAACTATTGATTTCATAAAAAGGAAATCAGATTTGAAAATCTTGCCGCGACTGACTACTCCAGAAGGAATCAAAAATATTCTATCTCAATACAGAAAAACCCTTAAAGCTGAATTCAAGGAATTAATCAGAAAAGAAGCTAAAACCATAAAGCCGATATTTTTAGAAAAGAAATCTAAGCAAAAAGAGGGACAAAGCTTAAAAAAAGTAGCTCAAGAAATGCCAGTTATTAGAATCGTTGAGACCCTTTTGCAACACGCTGTTTTAGATAGAGCTTCGGACATTCATATCGAGCCATCAGAAAAAGAAGTTGTAGTTCGTTATAGAATTGATGGAATTTTGAGGGATGCGATGACTCTTCCGAAGCAAATTGCTCCAGGTATCGTTGCTCGTATAAAAGTTCTTGCAGATTTAAAATTAGACGAACATCGTTTGCCTCAAGACGGGCGTTTTAAGTTTGAAACGAGTGGCGATAAATTTTCAGTTAGAGTATCTATTTTACCGGTTTTAAATGGGGAAAAAATAGTAATGCGTCTTTTAGCAGAAGGAGCCAAGGGTTATTCTTTAGAAGAATTGGGGCTAAGAGGTAATGCTCTTGAGTGTATTGAGGCAGCAGTTAAGAAACCAACGGGATTGATTTTAATTACTGGCCCCACTGGCTCGGGCAAGACAACCACTCTTTATTCCATATTAGAAATTTTAAATGTTCCAGAAGTGAATATTAGTACAATAGAAGATCCTATTGAATATAGAATTCCTAGGATTAACCAGACACAAGTAAGACCGAAAATTGGTCTTTCCTTTTCCAATGGGCTTCGTTCTTTATTAAGACAAGATCCCGACATTATTATGGTGGGTGAGATAAGGGATAGTGAGACCGCTTCTTTAGCAATCAATGCCGCCCTTACCGGCCATTTAGTTCTTTCCACTCTACATACCAATAGTGCCGCTGGAGCAATCCCTCGACTTATCGATATGAAAGTAGAGCCATTTTTAATCGCTTCTACTTTGAAGTTGGTTTTGGCTCAACGATTAGTTAGGAAACTTTGTAGAGAAAAAGAAGAATACAAAATAAGCGGAAAGAGAATTAAAGAGTTATCTAAGTACTCTGATCCAAATGATATTCTCCGTGCTTTAGAAGAGGATAAAATTATTGAATCGGGGCAAAAATTTTCCAATATAGAATTTTATCATCACAAAAAGAGCAAAACTTGTCCGAAAGGATACAAAGGAAGATTTGGGATTTTTGAAGTTTTATCAGTTACCGAAAGCATAAAAAGATTGATTAGTCGAGGGGTTTTTTCGAGCCAGATTCAAGAAAGAGCCATTAAAGAAGGGATGAGAACGATGGCGGAGGATGGCTTTGTTAAAGCAGCTCAAGGGACTACTTCAATAGAAGAAATTCTTAGGGTGATTTCAGATTAAATATTTGATTTATGCCAAACTATAACTATATCGCCAAATCGTTAGAAGGAAAGAAAAAAAGGGGCCGAAGACAAGCCAAAGATAAAAAGGACTTGGCTTCTTCATTGAAGTCAGAAGGGTTTTTTTTAATTTCAGCTGAAGCACCAAAAAAGACAAAGAAAAAAGCACAAATTTCAATAAAATTTAACAGAGTTTCTTTAACTGAGAAACTAATGATGACTAGGAATTTAGAGGTAATGGTTTCGGCTGGGGTTTCTCTGCCTAAAGCATTGGATGTCTTGGCTCTTCAGACAAAAAATAAATATTTTAAAAAAGTTCTTTTAGAAATGAAAGAAGATATTGTCAAAGGATTAGCTCTGTCCATTGCAGTCGTCAAATATCCCAAAATCTTTCCAGAAATTTATTGCAGTATGCTTAAAGTTGGAGAACAAACTGGTAAGATGCAGGAAATTTTAGACATATTAGCTGTTCAGTTGGAAAGGCAGTATAAATTAAGAGCTAAAGTGAGAGGAGCGATGGTTTATCCATTGGTAATTATTAGCGCAATGATTTTAATTGGTATTGTTATGTTGGTTAAGGTTGTTCCTCAATTGAGCGAAACATTTATAGAACTTGGAATAGAATTGCCGCTCATGACCAGATTTATAATTGCCTTAGGTAACTTTTTTGTTAATTATTGGTATATAGTAATTCTATTGTTGGCCGGAATGCCATTCTTAATTGTGTCCTTAGCTAGAAGTAAATCAGGTAAAAGATTTTTAGATAAAATTTTATTACGAATTCCAGTTCTTTCATCTTTGTTTAAAAAAATAAATTGCGCTTATACTTCTATTGCCCTAAGCGCCATGATTAAAGGTGGCGTTCCTATAGTGACCGCTCTTAAAATTTCTTCTGGCGCAGTGAGTAATGTTTATTTTAAAGAATCGTTAAGGGTTGCGGCCGAAGAAGTAAAAAAAGGAAAAAAGCTTTCTGATGCCATGTCTCCTTTTCCGAATCTTTACCCCCAACTTTTTTTACAGATGTTAAGAATAGGAGAAGAGACAGGAAAGACATCAGATATGTTAACTAAGTTGGCTGATTTTTTTGAAGAACAGGTAAATAATGTTACTCAAAATTTGTCTTCTATTATTGAGCCCGTTCTTTTACTTTTTATAGGGGCAATAGTGGGATTTTTCGCCATTGCCATGATTCAGCCAATATATTCAATAATGGAGGGCATGTAACCCTCGTTATTTGTGGGAGGAATATGAAGAAAAAACAAAAAGCATTTACACTTATTGAAGTTTTGGTGGCAACTTTTTTGATCTCTATTGTTTTTATAGGGATTTTTGGTGGTTTTAGATTAGTTATTAAAGTAGTAGCTCAATCAAGAGTTAAAATGGGGGCAGTTTATTTAGCAAATGAACGTATTGAAGAATTAAGAAATTTATCTTTTAACGACATTCAAACAAGCGAAAGTATTATTGTTCTTAATGGCGTTTCCTACAATATTCAAACGCTTATTGAGGATTTTGACGATTGTGCTGATGGCACGATAGAAGGGTTTGATTGTAGTGGAACGGTTGTCTTACCAGATATAGCGCCTAACGATTATAAGAAAATAAAAGTTAGAATTTCTTGGAACGATTTTTGGGGAGGAGAAACGATTTTAAGCTCCAACATTGCAGCCAAAGGATTAGAGACAGGAGAAGATAAAGGGGCTTTGCGTATCTCGTTGAGCGACAGCTATGGTAATCCGGTAGAGATTACAACAGGAGATCAGCTTCCTCCTTGTCCCAATGATACGCTTCGTATTGTTAACGAAGGAACGGCGTTTGATCAATGTTATGGTACCGACTTACAGAATCTCGGAAAGCGACTTTTGATTCTAAATACATCAGAGTTGGCTAACGATTACAAGCTTCTCATTCAAAAACAGGGCTACGGAAATTCTCAGACATTTAAGACGGGAGAGGAATATAATGGCTCAGTTATTGCCACTCCCCTAAGAAAGAATCCCACCATAAATGAGGGAGAGCTTTATCCTATTACTTTTATTATTGATGAAACTAGTGATTTAATGGTGAACACTTTTCTCCCTTGGGGAGGCGGTAGTTTTTTTGACACTTTTTTAAATCAGAATAAAATTTTTGAAATTAGTGACCTAACGATTGCCGATGGAGATATTGTATTATCTGAAAATTCTCCTTTTACTTATTTTTCTTCGGGATATTTGATGTCTAATGAGATTTTGCCGACTCAAATCACTGAATGGCGTCAATCAGAGTGGTCTGACTTCGAGGAGTTGGAAACAGATATTAATTATCAGGTTTTTTATAGCACTAGCACCGATTGGCGCTTAGTCTCCAATGGCGACTTGCCCGGCAACGAAAATGGGTTTGATTCTTCACCAATTGATTTATCTAATTTAGACATATTAGAATTTTCTAAGTTAAAAATTAAGGCAAATTTTTCTACCAGTGATTTAGGAAAGACTCCAATTCTTTATGATTGGAATCTTTCATGGAAAGATGGTTTAGCAACCCCAATCTCTAACGTTAGTTTTGATTTAAGGGGAGACAAAATAGTAGGAACCGACGCCGAAGAAGATCCAATTTATAAATATAATATTGGAGATTCTTCAGATATCAGTGGTCAAAAAGAGTTTTTAGACATGGAAACAGATAATTATTATTTTTCTAATTTTGACAAGAATGACCAATCATTGAATCTTAATCAGGGATTGACTCCAATGCCCTATTATCTTTCAGCTGGTACAACAACTTCTATTAATCTCTACTTAGAATCAGATAATTTTTTATTAATTAAGGTTGAAGATGCTTCCAGTACGGAAGCGGTTTTTGGAGCCACGGTTCGTCTTTCCAATTCTTCTATTGGATATGAAGAGATTCAGGGTACCGATATGGATGGGGAGTCTTTATTTATCCCATTGGAAGCGAATTTGGATTACGATTTAAATATCCAGGCAGAGGATTATTATGAGAAAACTTTTTCTATTATTATTTCGGGCGAGAATTATAAAAATATAGGATTAGAAAGATATGAGTAAAGGATTTACATTAATCGAAACATTGATCGCAATTGCTATTTTCGGCTTACTCGCTGGCGCTTTATTCGGCTTGATCCCTGCTCTTTATAAAATTAATAGTTATGCGTGGAATCAAGCCTATGCCATTAACGAAGCCAGAAGAGGTGTTAAGGTTATGATTAGAGAAATAAGAGAAGCGCGAACAGGCGGAGATGGTTCGTATCCTATTGAAAAAGCCGAAGATGGAGAATTTATTTTTTTTAGCGATATTAATAGTGACGATAAAGTAGAAAGGGTCAGATATTTTTTAGGTGGAATTTCAGACAGAGAAGAAACCAAAGAGTGCGTTACTTATGTTAATGGAGGTGCCTGCTCGGTTTTTTTCTCTGATTTTTATGAAGGAACATTAGAACAAGCGCAAATTCAAGTGAGCGTTGAAGGAGATTTTGGATGGATAAAAGAATATTCCGATATTTCTGTAGATGGATTTGATCTAGGAAGATTGTGCCGAGATAACGGAGAGTGTAACGATTGTCCTGGTTTTTGGCAAGGGACTGCTTCTTTTGATATCACTAATCAAGCGCAAGATAATTTCCTTCAACTTACGGCCAACAGCTCAGGACATGTTGGACATTATTGTAATTGGCAAGAGCCAAGTCATTCTATGAAGGTTCGGTTCATATTGTCTTGGACAGAAACGGCATCAAGTCAAGAAACAGAATTTAAAAAGGGAGTGATAGAACCAGTAGGAAATCCCCCTGTTTATCCAAAAGATCAAGAAAAAATCACAACTTTATCTCGCTATGTTCAAAATAATATAGATAGTCCTCAAAAATATGTTTTTAAATATTTTGATATCAATGGTAATGAAATTATTGAATATCCTGCTCGGGCAGAAGAAACCCATCTAATGCAGCTTTTTTTAATTATTAATATTGAGCCAAATCGTGATCCAGAGGATTATACTTTAGAAAGTAAGGTTCAATTAAGAAATTTAAAACTAGAAGCGCAATAGGAAGATGAAAAAAAACAAAGGATTTATTATTACTTATATTCTGATTTTTAGCACTGTTTTTCTATTGCTTTTAGCAGGATTATTGGGATTTATTCTTTCTCAATTGAAGCAGGCTAAATATGAGCTTGCCTACGAACAGGCGCTTCACATAGCCGAAGCAGGAGTTGATAGATATAGATGGTATTTGGTTCATAAGTCCCAAGAAATTTTCGAAGGAGAGGAGGTTGGCTGTCCCCCTTCTGATTGTGTCGACTGTGCTAATTGTGAATATCAATTTACTCTGCCAGGATTGGGAGTAATTGGAAAATATCAATTAGAAATAGAGGAAGAAAGATCTTGTGGAGTTACTACGGCTATAGGCGTCACCGCTGTTGGTTGGACTATGCAATTTCCAGATGTTCAAAGAAAAATTAAAGTTCATTATATCAAACCAACTGTGGCCGAATATTCCTATATTTTGAATCACAATGTTTGGGCAGGAGCTGATAGAACTATTATGGGGCCTTATCATTCTAATGGAGGCATTAGAATGGATGGTCAGAATAATTCTTTAGTAACATCGGAGCAAGCAGAATGGAACTGTACTGATTCTTATGGTTGCAGTACCTGTCCTTCGGAGTGTGGATGGATATCAGGTCAAGGATGTATATGTCCAGGAGTTTTTACAACTGCTAACGGCAGCGAAGAATTTTTTAGAATTAATGCCTCACATTTTGACTTTGAAGGCATTACTATTGATTTAGGTAGAATTAAATTTTTAACTCAGCCATTACCACAGGGAGAGGGCCAGGGACTTTATTTTCCACCCTCTACCGAAGAAGGTTATCATGTTATAATAAATAGCAGAACAATAAGCGTGAGTAAAATTACAGAGTTAAGTAGAGTGAGAGCATATACCGAGGAAAGAGAATATTATTGGGAACATTCTATAATCAGTGAGGAAGATATGGCTGTTGATTATGTTTTGGAAGATTGTGGATTAATATATTTCGAGGATAATATTTGGCTTGAGGGAGAGGTAGAAGGACGGATCACTTTAGCAGTAGCCAATTTAATTGCCCTTGAAGAAAAGGCAAGCGTTTGGTTAAAAGATAATATTAATTATAAAGATGGAAGCCCTTTAGACGGATTTGTTTTGGTAAGTCAAAACAATGTTTTAATTACTCCAGATTCTCCTGATTATTTAGAATTAGATGGTATTTACATCGCTCAAGAGGGACATTTTGGAAGGAATCATTACGATTCTTGGAATTATGCTAAAAGAGAGGAGTTAAATATTTTTGGCTCCATCGTTAGTAATGGTCGGGTTGGCACTAAGTGGAGTTCTGGTAGCACATGGGTGTCTGGTTATCGCGAGAGGCAAAATATTTATGACCCAGAACTTAGTTACTATCCCCCTCCTTTTTTACCCTGTATTTCTGAAGAATTCGGCTATAAGGGATGGGAAGAAATTCGTTAACAAATAATCATTGATTAATGTTTAACTTACTTAACCTCAATCCAGATACTTTTGGGTTAGATATCTCTGACCTGTCTTTGAAGATTGTTGAGATTCAAAAGCAAGGAAGTAAATTAAAATTTAGTGCTACAAATGAGAGCTCTTTGTCTTCAGGGGTGATTGAGCATGGAGAGATAAGAGATGAAAAAAAATTAGCTGAAGCTATTAAGCAATTAGTTAACAAAACCAATGGTTTAAGCACAAGGCGTGTAGCGGTTTCCTTGCCCGAAGAAAAATCATTTGTGCGCTTAATTGAAATGCCGAAAATGAATAAGGAAGAAATAAAAAAAGCTATTCTTTTTGAAGCGGAAAATTATATTCCTTTTAGCGCAGAAAAAGTTTATCTTGACTCTCAAATAATTGAACCTTTCGATACTCGATCAAATAATGTGGAAGTTCTTCTGTCTGCATTACCTAAAAAGACGATTGATTCTTATGTCGCTGTTATCTATAGGGCGGGACTTATACCAGTGAGTATGGAGACAGAATCCCAGGCAACGGTTAGATCGTTAATCAAAGAACAAAAAACGGAAAATCCTATTTTCATAATTGACATAGGAGCAACTTGCAGTAATTTCAGTGTTTATTTTGGCAATTCTTTGCGTTTTACTTCTTTTATTCCATTTTCTTCGAACAAACTGAACGCAGCTATTGTTAAAAATATGAAAATAAAGCCATCAAAGGCAGAAGAGTTAAAGGCGTCTTATGGTTTTCAGCAAACAGGAGACAGGGCGAAAAAACTTTTTGAAATAATGCTTCCGATTTTGACTGAATTTAGTTGGGAGATAAAAAAACATATTGATTATTATCAAACTCATGCCAAAAATACAAGAATTTTTAGCGGCGGCAAGAAGATCAAAAAGATTTTGCTTTGCGGCGGCGGAGCTAATCTGCGTGGTCTAACAAAATTTTTATCTCAAGAAACGGGATTGATTATTCGTAGGGGCAATCCTTTAATTAATTTACCATGGGAAGATAGAAACATTAAGGATTCATCAAAAAAACAAAAATTATTATCCTACGCCACAGCTATAGGGTTAGCTCTGAGAGATTTTTCATTATAAATTTACTTCCTCCTTCTCTCCCCGCTTCCCCCGTCCTCTCTAGTAGGGAGGGCGGGGGAGGGACTAAACTATGATTAACTTACTTCCTCCAATTGAGAAAGAAAAAAGAGCTCAAGAAAAAACTTTGAAGCTAGTTTGGATTTTAGGGATTTTAATTGTGGCTTCCATATTATGCTTTAGTTTGATTTTATTCTCTATTAAATTCTATATCGCTGATAAAATAAGAGTTCAAGGCACTTTTATTGAGGCGGAAAGACAAAAAAACTCTCAAGTTCAGGTTCTTCAGAAGAAAATAATTTTAGTCAATGGCACTTTATCAAAACTTAATAATTTTTATAAAAATCAATTTTCTATTTCTGTTTTTTTAGAGCAACTTTCTTCATTAATTCAATCAGATGTGTGTCTAGAAAATTTTTCTTATCAATCAGAAGGTTCAAGAATTATTCTTTCTGGTCATGCCACGGATATTAACGAGGCCTATAAATTTAGGAAACTATTAAGAGAACAGAAAAATTTTAAAGAAACTAATTTTATAATTCCAGATTGGCTCCAACAAGAAGGCGTAAATTTTAGAGTAAGCTTTAATTTAGAAAAATGAGATTTAAACAAAAAAATTATATTTCAATTTTTGTTATAGCAATTATATTTTTTCTATTATTTTTGTTTTGTGTTATCCCAGTATATAAAAGCATTGTTGAAACTTCAGAGCAATTAGCTTCTTTACGTCAAGAGCTGGCCTCTGTTGAGTCGTTAAGCAAAAATTTTGATGATTTTGAGAATAATTTTCTTTCTTATGAACAGGGGCTAGAAGAAATGAAAAATCTTTTAGAACGAGAAGCTTTTATTGATCCAGAGATCCCGATTAGTTTTATCAATTTTTTCAAAGAACAGGCCTCGGATTTTAATTTAGTTTTAAAAATTTCTCCAGCTGGATTTCAAGAGAAAGAAGACGGAGTTTGGGATTATATGAATTTTAGAATTGAAGGAACGGGCAGATTTGTTGATATAATGAGATTCTTGGAAAAATTAGAAAACGGTAGATGGTTAATTGGCGAAACCAATATAAGTATTAGCAGACAAGAAGAATTCAAATCCCAATTAGATCAAGGGATAATTAGATGTGGCGATTATGTTGAAATTAATCTTTTAATAAAGGCTTATGTTCAAAATTAAAATTGATTTTCAAATAATCAAAAAAAGCATTGGGAAAACAATTTGGTTTTTAGGAGAAAGAGCTTTTATGAGCTTCATGGTTTTTCTTTTTTTAGCATTGTTTGCAGGCGGAGCGATTTTTTATTATTATAGTTTTCTGGTTGTGACTAAAGAGCCAGTAATAGTGATAAAAGCTGTAGAATTGGACGAAAATCTTTATCAGAATTTTTTAGATAATTATACACAACGAAAAGAAAAATTTATTGAGGCAGATTTTAAAACTTATTCCAATCCTTTTTATCGAAAGTAGAACCAGGGATGTTGTTATGTATTGCAACCGGACAAAGTGTTCTGGTTTATGCTAGAAAGAACGCATCTTGATAGCGGGACGACCCGTTTTTTCTTGATTTAAATCGATTTTCTGGTATAGTTGAATTGAATTTAGCCCCCATGGCGCAATTGGACAACGCGACTCCCTTCTAAGGAGTAGATTCCAGGTTCGAGCCCTGGTGGGGGCATATGGTGGCTATGGTGTAATGGCAGCACAGAAACTTGTGGAGTTTCCAGAGGCGGTTCGAGTCCGCTTAGCCACCCATTAGAATCTCTTTACGAACGAAGTGAGTTTAGAGAATTTTATGTCCTGAGGAGTGAAACGACGAAGGGTAATCCCAAAAGCCCTTGTTTTCACAAGGGTTTTTGGTTAAGATTTATGTATGGAAGATATAATAATATCGCAAAACATTCAGGACACGATAAACACATTTAAGAAACAAGGAGTTGATAAACTCCATGTTTTAGCTGATTTCGACCAAACTTTAACTAAGTCATTTATTAATGGAAAATATGTTCCTTCAATAATTTCTATATTACGAGATAATAATTACTTGACTCCTGATTATCCAGATAAGGCTAAGGCGCTATATGTGAAATATCATCCAATAGAAATAGATCCAAATGTATTAATAAAGGATAAAAAGTCTGCCATGGAGAATTGGTGGACAGAACATTTTAATTTATTAATTAAATCTGGATTAAGCCAAGAGGATATACGATCCATAGTAGATTCTGGCATCTTACTCCCGAGAGAAGGAGCTAAAGATTTTTTTGGTTTTTGCCACCAATCTAAGATTCCAATAGTAATAATAACTTCTTCTGGCATAGGAGGGGATACTATTAGATTCTTTTTACAAAAACAAGGATTCTTTTATAATAATATTTATATAATATCAAATAACCTCATTTGGGATGAAAAAGGTAGGGTTATTGGTTTTGAGAAGCCGATAATTCATTCAATGAATAAGGATGAAATATTGATTAAAGAGTTTCCGGTATTTGGAAAGATTAAAACAAGAAAGAATGTTTTGCTTTTAGGAAATAGCTTAGGGGATCCAAACATGATTAAGGGATTTGAGTATGATAATCTTTTAAAAGTAGGATTTTTAAATGAAATAGAGGACGAGAGTTTAGAAAAGTTTAAACAACTTTATGATATTGTTATCTCAAATAACGGCACAATGTCTTATGTAAATAATTTTCTGGTTAGCATTTCAAAAAATTAGTTCTAATGTCGTTCACTAGGCGACCCAAATTTACCAAAGCCCTCATTTTTTCAAGGGTTTTTGGTTAGTAAAGCCGACTTTACTGGACAAGTTTCTATAATTTTTTTAATGTAAGAATGTAGAATTAAATTAAATATATGCATGATTTACAAAATAAAATACTTAAAACCTTGCTATTGAATGAAAAATCAAGATTCACGGAGTTAAATGTTGATAATATCACTAGCGACCATTTCAATTTTCATATTAAAAGATTACTAGAGTTAAAATTTATTTTAAAAGATAAACAAGGGTTTTATTATTTAACGGATAAGGGGAAAGAATATGCTAATAGACTGGACGTTGATAGCGGAAAAATAGAGATTGAGAGGCAGGCCAAAATAGCTGTTTTGGTAATTTGTACTAAAATAGAGAGTGGAGTTAAGAAATACTTGATACAGAAGAGATTAAAGCACCCATTTTATGGCTACTGTGGTTTTATAAGTGGAAAAATTAAGTGGGGAGAGCTAGTCTCTGGTGCTGCCAAGAGAGAGCTTAAAGAAGAAATAGGGGTAGAAGGTAGTTTAAGGTTAGCTGGCGTTGAGCATAAAATAGATTATAACAAAAATAATAAGTTACTTGAAGATAAATATTTTTACGTCTTTGAAGCGACAGATCCCAAGGGTGAGTTATTGAGAGAGTTCGAAGCAGGTGAAAATTTTTGGATGACAAAAAATGAAATTAATAAAATTTTTGAGCTTTTTGACGATGTCTTACCGCTCATGGGGTTAATAAAGGAACAAAGATTCAATTTTTTAGAAAAAAAATATATTGTGGACCGTTATTAAATCCTAATATTTTTTCTAGACGATCCCAAAAATCTAAAAACCCGACTTGCGGATTTTGAGATTCATTTGATTGACAGCACTGACAAAGATTGATAAGGTAGGAATGTAAGAAAGTATTACTTAATTTAAAAACATGACTACTATAGTTAAAGCTAGCACAAAAGGTCAAATTACCCTGCCTGCTCGCTGGAGACAAAGTTTTTCCACCAATCGCTATATTATAAAAGAAAAAGGTGGGAAATTAGAGATTTCGCCTTTTAATCTTGAGAAATTAGAGGAACAGAACGAATATACTGTTTTTGATGCTATCCGTGATAACAAAAAAAAAGGTATTAAAGCAAAGGATTTAGTAAATATATTAAAGAAAACCCTTTAATTTTTTTATGGACAAAATAGAGAAACTATTAAGAAAGATTAGTGGGCAAGATAGGCAAAAATTATTGGAAGTGACAGAAAAATTGATTCGCAGAGAAGTAAAAGGATTAAGTGTTAAAAAAATTACAAATAGCGATTTTTATCGCTTAAGGTCAGGGCGTTTTAGGATTATATTTCATTATGAAAAAAAAGAAGTTATTATTGACAGTATCAAATTAAGAGATGAGAATACATATAGACGGTTGCAATCTGCCCCTGTAGTTCAACTGGACAGAATAAAAACCTCCTAAGTTTTAGATCCAGGTTCGAGTCCTGGCAGGGGCACATGGGCCCGTAGCTCAGTTGGCCAGAGCGCTTCGATGGCATCGAAGAAGTCACCGGTTCGACTCCGGTCGGGTCCACCACCATAGTCAGCGTATTGACAAAAGATATTAATTGTATATAATGAATCAATGAAATATTTTGATTGGGATAGTCAAAAAAATCAAAAATTAAGACAGGAAAGAGATGTTAGTTTTGAAGAAATTTTAATAGCCATTGAGGAGGGGAAAATTTTGGATATTGTTGAACATTCAAGCAGAAGCAAATATCCTAATCAGAAAATTTTTATTATTAACATCAATAACTATGCTTACCTAGTGCCTTTTGTGGAAGACGAAGAGAAGGTTTTTTTGAAAACAATCATCCCTAGTCGCAAGGCCACCAAAAAGTATATTATTAAAAAAGGATCATGAAATATTTTGAATTAGACAAAAAAGAAAAGGAGATCTTAAAAGATTTTGAGGCAGGCAAATTTAAAAAGGTAAGCAGCATAAAAAAAAGAGCAGCACTATATCAAGAACATGCTAGACAATCCTTGAATAAAACACGGAATATTAATATCAGACTCTCTCATGCAGATTTGCAGAGAATTAAATCTTTAGCTGTAGAGAAAGGGATGCCCTACCAAACCCTCATTAGCTCGCTTCTACATCGATATTCTTCCGGAAGAGTAGAAGAAAAGGTTTGATTTTCTAGATGAAACGATTATTTATAAGTAATAAATAATAAATAATAAATGATTAATAGTATGAAAGTTAATTCAAAAAAAATAGAAGACATATTAATTAAGGGCGTTGAAAAAATTGTTGACGAAAAACATTTTAGAGATGCTTTACTTTCTGGAAAAAAACTAAGAATTAAGCATGGAGTTGATCCAACTGGCGACAAGATTCACATAGGAAGAGCAACTCAGCTTTGGAAGCTTAAAGAGCTTCAGGATTTGGGACATAAAATTGTTCTGATTGTTGGTGATTTTACAGCATTAATTGGCGATTCGTCTGATAAGCCAGAGGGCAGGAAAGGACTTACAGAGGAAGAAATTAATAAAAACATGCGGGCCTATATTGATCAATTTGCTAAAATTTTAGATATTAAAAAAACTGAAGTGCATCATAATAGCGAGTGGTTTAGTAAGATGCCTTTGAAAGAATTTTTATCTTTAGCCAGTACTTTTTCTGTCCAGCAATTAGTTCAGAGAAGGAATTTTAAACAAAGGTGGATAAAGGAAGAACCGATATCCTTGAAAGAAATTACCTACCCCCTGCTTCAGGGATATGATTCAGTGGCTATAAAGGCGGACGTGGAGCTTGGTGGCTATGATCAGCTTTTTAATTTAAAGACGGGCAGGGATATTCAAAGGCATTATGGCCAAAAACCGCAGGACATTATGGCGTTGAAAATGTTGTCTGGGCTTGATGGCAGAAAAATGTCAACTAGCTGGGGCAATGTAGTAAATATTATTGATTCTCCCGATGAAATGTATGGAAAATTGATGTCTATGAAAGATGAAACAATTGTTGATTATTTTGAACTCTGCACGCCGACTTCTCAAGAAGAGATTGTGGAAATAAAAAAACAGCTGGATGGAGGCAACGTAAATCCAAAGGACTTAAAAGTGAAGTTGGCGTTATTAATTGTTTCTCTCTATCACGGCAAATCGGCTAGTCAAAAAGCAAAAAAAGAATTCGAGAAAGTTTTTAAAAACAAGGGATTGCCCTCTGATATAAAAACATTTTTTGCTCCTAAAAATGTTTATAATATAACTGAACTTTTAGCGTCCATGGAATTAACCAAATCCAAAGCTGAAGCCAGACGGTTGATTGAGCAAGGTGCGGTAAGAATAGATTCCAAAATTGAGAAGGATTTTCGTAAAGAAATAAAAATTAAAGAGGGCTTAATAATCCAAATTGGAAAAAGAAAGTTCGCTAAATTAACGAAAGATGGCAGGTACTAAAAATAGTATAGCTATTATTGGTGCTGGTCCGATAGGTCTTTATTTAGCATGGCGTCTTAAGAAAAAAGGGTTTGATATAACTGTTTTTGATAAAAAGGACGGCATTTACGCAAAGCCGTGTAGTGGCTTGATATCAGAAAGAATCAAAAATTTTATTCCTATAACAGATAATTTATATCAGCGAAAAGCAGATTCGATATTAGTTCATTCTCCAAAAAAAGATATCAGATTGAAGCCCAATCCGTCATTCTTGGTTTTTGAAAGACAAAAACTAGATGAGTTTATTTTTGATTTAGCCAAAAAACAAGGCGTGAAATTTGTTTTTAAAGAAGAAATCAACGAGATTCCTCAAGGTTTTTCAAAAGTTATTGGTTGTGACGGGGCGCTTTCCAAAACGCGAGAATCACTATCTCTGCCCTCCCCTAATTTCCGATTAGGGATTCAATTTTTTGTTAGAGAAGATAATCAAGGTTCAGATATTGAAATTTGGCAAAAAGCTTTTAAAGGTTCTCCGAAATATGGTTTTTTCTGGAGAATTCCCAAAACAGGAGAGATAGAATACGGAGGAATTGGACCGAGCAATTTGTTAAAAAAAGAATTTGAAAAATTTTGCCAAGAGCAAGGGATAAACTTAGAACCAGACAAACTAAAAGCAGCGCTTGTTCCTCAAGGAATTTGTTTGCCCGATTTAGAAAATATTACTTTATGTGGAGATGCAACTGGGTTAACTAAACCCACAACCGGCGGAGGGGTTATTTGGGGATTAACAGCAGCAGATATTTTAATAAAACATTTCCCTGATTTTATAAAATATAAGAAAGAAGTAGAAAAATTTTTTAGACCAAAGATTTTTAAAGGGAAAACAGAGGTTATCTCAGGGTATATCATGGGAAATTATTTTTCCTTTCTTTTGCCAAATAATATTTCTATAGATGCAGATTTGTTTTAATCAAGGCGGGGTGTCAGAGTGGACGATTGAGGTGGTTTCGAAAACCATTGTTCCTTTTTGGAACCGGAGGTTCGAATCCTCCCCCCGCCGCTTATAGTCAGACAAGATCCTGCTGTGAAGCAGGGTTTTGCTTGAAATTTAGAGGGAAATGAGCTACTATGCTTAGTATTATGCCAGTCAAAGAATCAGAAAATTTAATAGAAAAAGTTCCAGTGGTAGTAGTCTTGGGTCATGTTGATCATGGCAAGAGTTCGCTTTTAGAGGCAATCAAGGATTTTAGAATTACTCAGAAAGAATCAGGCGGGATAACTCAACACATTGGCGCTTATGAAATAGGGTATAAAGGCAAGAAAATTACTTTTATTGATACTCCTGGGCACGAGGCCTTTTCTGCTATGCGTTCTCGAGGCGCAAAGATAGCTGATATTGCTATTTTAGTTGTGGCGGCAGAAGAGGGCATAAAACCCCAAACACAAGAAGCCATTGACCGTATTAAAGAGGCGGGCCTTCAGATGATTGTTGCCCTGAATAAAATCGACAAACCAGAAGCTAATCCTCAGAAAGTTAAAGGCGAATTATCAAGAGCAGAGATAGTAGTTGAAGACTTAGGAGGAGAAATTCCTTGTGTTGAGACCTCGGCAACCCAGAAAATAGGCATTGACGAACTCTTAGAGCTTATTCTTCTCGTGAGCGAGATGCAGGGATTAAGGGTAGATCCGACCAAACAGGCAGAGGGTGTGGTAATTGAAACTCATCTAGATCAGAGAATGGGGTTTGTAGCCGTTCTTTTAATTAAAAATGGAACTCTTAAGATTCAAGATATTGTTGCAACTCAAAGTACGATGGGAAGAGTCAAAAACATGAAAGATTATCAGGGTCATTCAATCGATAAGGCCAGTCCATCACAACCAGTAGCGGTTCTTGGTCTTGAAAGCAAACCTTTTGTTGGAGAGATTTTCAAATCCTTCACAGATATTGAAAAAGCAAAAGAATATGTTATAAAAAAAGACGAGGTAAAGATGAATGTTTTTTCAGTTGCAAAAGATGGGCAAAAGGTTTTAAATATTATATTACGAGCAGATGTTGTTGGAACTTTAGAAGCAGTAGAAAGTATGATCGAGGCGTTGCCTCAAGAGGACTTATTAATTAGTGTTTTAAAATCGGATATTGGACCAATAACTGAAGACGATGTGAAATTAGCTGTAGCGGGCAAGGCAAAAATATTTGGATTTAGAGTTAAGCCAAATCCTCAAACATTAAGATTGGCTGATCAAAAAGGATTAAAAATTTTTTATTATGAAATAATTTATGAATTGATTCAAAAGATTCGCAGATTGATGAAACAAGAGATAGAATCAGAAACAATTCGTAAAGATATCGGAAAAATGTTAGTTTTGAAAGTGTTTAGAACTGAAAAGGGTCGCCAGATTATAGGGGGCAGGATTATAGAAGGAGAAGTTTTAAAAATTGCTAAAATGGAAATTTTAAGAGAAGACGAATTACTTAGCAAGGGACGAATTATTGAGCTTCAAAGAGAAAAAAAAGCGATTGAACGAGGAGAGGTGAATGATGAAGTGGGGATATTATATGAAGGCAAAGAAAAAATTCAAGAAGATGATATTTTGAATTTTTACATTGAAGAAAAGAAAAAATCAGAATTCTAAAAATTTGTTTTTTTATTTGCAGAATCTTGGCTTAATATTGTATACATAATCTTAACAAAAATGTCTGAAAGAATAGATAGACTCAACGAGCTTTTTAAAAGAGAGATTTCAAGAATTCTTTTAAAAGAAGAGGGTTTTGATAGAAATATTTTGGTAACAGTCACTCAAGTGGATATATCTCCCGAATTAAGTGGGGCAAAAGTTTTTATTAGTGTTATGCCGAAAGAAAAGAGAAAAGAAATTTTAGATTTTTTAAAAAAAGATATTTATCATATTCAACAGGAACTTAATAAAAGATTATATTTAAAAAAAATTCCCAAAATTGTATTTCAAAGAGAA
>Ga0307992_1000740_pt1 | contig 20204 bp, 24 predicted proteins | sample EllFjometagen133_FD_203162 | JGI IMG/M metagenome (GOLD analysis project Ga0307992, IMG submission 203162) | Marine microbial communities from Ellis Fjord, Antarctic Ocean - #133 | ecosystem: Environmental > Aquatic > Marine > Unclassified | place: Southern Ocean | collected 2014-10-08
TATTCTAGTACAAAAGTGTTATTTGTGATTAAATTGTTTTGCTAGGCTCAAAAACCTATTAAAGATTTAAACCTTTTTTTTAAAGTCTCTACTAAACGGGGTTCACTCTACTAAGTTCCCTTTTTTATTTTTTAACTAAATTCAATTTTAGATAACTATAGAATCCTATACCCGATGTTCCAAACATTAAGATAAGTCCCAAGACATACACTGTCTTTACCATTGGTGCATAAAGACTAGGAACGAATGGATCACCATTCAGTACACCGACTGAAACAAATTGCTGTCCAATCAATACGGCAACAATTATTGAAGCGGCCAATAAAAATCCATTATTTTGGAAATACCATCCTATCCAAAGTAAAACAACAGGAATAAATAAAGCATACATGATAGGCATGACATGTTCACCATAAGTGGAAAACCAATCAAAAGATCGTATGATTATCGAAACCAAAAAAAGAATAGTAGCAATCACAGCAGTAATAAAATATAGTAAACTTCGTTCTTTCATATGCCCTCCAAATATTGATACTTACATATAATATTATAAAGATTATATAGTGATATGTCAATGTTATATCAATAAAAGAAAAAAAGATAGCAATATTTTGCTATCTTTTGCATGTAAATGCTCTTTCACTCTTACGTTTGGTTGTTTTTATAGGTATATCATGTTTGCTTACAAAGCGCTCAAATAAACGTAAACCTTCGTCATAATTACTCACTTCATACTCAAGTTCATAATCGACAACATCGCAATATTCACATCGATCAAGAAATAATGTTCCACCTTCATAAGGCGTACTTACTCTATAGTTGACAAGACTTGCTTTGAAGGTTACAAAATAATCTAAATCCTCAAAGAAATCTGTTGTGTTGAATCCGTTTGCAATCATCTTTTCAGCTTGATCTTTTTTAAGAAGAACATGACTTTCAAATGCACCATTTTCGCTTTGACTTTTTAAAGTTACTTTGAATTTATTTTCATGCTTTTGACGTATTCTGAGAACTATTTTCTCATGATTCAAATTAAAATCATCCGTATCAAAATAGTGATTGGTTTGTTTGAAGATATTATTTTCTAAATTAAATAATTGGAGAAGTTCGTTATATTTGTCCACTGAAATACTTGTCTTAAATTCGATTTCAATATTCTTAGTCATATACATCACCTTCTAATTGAATGTTAGTTTCTTTTCATTGCTCCTATATTATATCAAATAGGGGTGATAAAAGGAAGAAAAACGTTTACATAATGTAACATGATTTCATTATATTTGAATTTAAATAATTAAATGGTAAAATAAAAGATGGAAAATAACTATTCAAGGAGGAATAAGAATATGGCTATTAAAGTAGCAATCAATGGATTTGGACGTATTGGACGTCTAGCATACAGACTTATGGCAGATGATTCAAAATTTGATGTTGTAGCAATTAATGATTTAACAGATGCTGAAACATTAGCATACTTGCTTAAGTATGATACAGCACAAGGCAATTTCAAGTTAGATGGTATTAGTTTTGAAGGTACTGATTTAATTGTAGATGGTAAGAAAATTCCTATTTTCAGCCAAAGAGACCCTAAAGAATTACCTTGGGGAAAATTAGGTGTTGACGTAGTTTTAGAATGTACTGGTTTCTTTAAAGATGAAGTGAAAGCCGGATGGCATTTAGAAGCTGGCGCTAAGAAAGTTGTTGTTAGTGCTCCTGCTGGTGGTAACGTTAAGACTATCGTTTATAATGTTAATGACGATACACTTGATGGAACTGAAGACATTTTAAGTGGTGCTTCTTGCACTACGAACTGTTTAGCTCCTCTTTGTAAAGTTCTTGATGACAATTTTGGTATCAAAGGCGGATTCATGACAACAATTCATGCATACACTTCTGATCAATCATTAGTTGACCAACCACATAGTAAGGGTATTTATGCTAGACGTGGCCGCGCAGCTGCATCAAGTATTATTCCTACTTCAACTGGTGCCGCTAAGGCAATCGGTTTAGTATTGCCACAATTAAAAGGCAAATTAGATGGTACAGCACTTCGCGTTCCAACTACTACAGGTTCAATCGTTGACTTAACTGTTGAAGTTAAAAAACATACAACACTTGCAGAAGTAGATGCAGCATTTAAAGCAGCAGCAAATGAAACATTGGCTTATGTTAGCGACCCAATCGTATCAAGTGATGTTATTGGATCTAAATTTGGATCATTATATGATTCACATACAACACAAATCGTTACTTTCGGTGACACTCAACTTGTTAAAGTAATGGCATGGTATGATAATGAAATGAGTTATACTGCTCAATTAGTACGTACAGTTACAAAATTAGCTAGCCTAATTAAATAAAGACCAATTCAATTTAAAAATAAAAGCACTTTTTTGAAAAGTGCTTTTTCCTTGCATCAATAATAATAATATGTTACAATTTAGAAGTATTAAATAGGGTAAAATTACTCGTGATTTATGGAGTTAAATCCAAAGTTAATTTAAAAGGCAAACCAAAAGAAATTTTGGGACGCAAAACTACAGGGCCTGTTAAATGGTAGCCAGTTGTCATTAATGTTATGTCTTAATTGACATTCATTGAAGATACTGATTATCGTGGGGCTTTTTATTTTATTAAAATATAAACACACACATTGTCAGTAAAAGGAAAACGTGAGAATTTTCTCAGACAAAGGAGGCGAAGTAATGGCGGGAAAAAGATACTTGCCAATTATTATTATCATCATGTTAATGATTGCACTCGGATTCACTTCCACTGCAGCATTCGCTTATTGGACTGACGTATCTCAACTTTCAAATGTCGTCATCGAGTTTGAACCTGAGGACGCTAACCTTATCATTGAGGATACACACCAGACATTCACAGGTATGCTAGTTCCCGAAGGGTACATATACTTTGATGGTGAAGTAGATCAAGTAATCTTTACATACGATGTAAATGTTGATAAAACTTTAGTTAAAAGCATGAATCTAATCGTTGAAGCAATCGATATTAAGATTGATGGGCTAGAAGATTATGAGCATTTAGTTGACATACAAATTGGCAACGGAAATCGATATTTAGTAGATGAGTTATTCAATAGTACGCTAACAATTACTATTGTAACAAAATTATTAGAGCCGATTGATGCAGCAGAAGCTACAGCAAGAGGATTTGGAGAAGAGCGTATAAATGTAGATGATTCAGAAGTCGCATATAGCGCAGTTAAAGGCAAGACAATTAATTTCACAATAAGATTTAGTGTGGAACCTAGAACAGTTTAAAAGCAAAAAAAATAAAAAAAATAAAAAAAGGAGATTTAAAATTATGAGACAAAAGAAATTAGTTATTGGTTTATTAGTTATGTTAGCAGTATTAACATCAGGTTTTACATATGCATTCTGGTCAGCTGGTGTTACAGGTAATGCGGATACAGCAGTTGGTACAATTTCAATTGGTACTGGTGATGCAGTTACAACAACAGTAACAGTTGCAGATTTAACAGATGGTGGATTATTAGTTCCAACAGGATTTGAAGATGGTTCAACTAAATTTGATTCAATTGATTTAACGTTTGACGTTGCTTGGGATGCTGATGTATTAGGTGGTGCCGGTACAACAGGAACACTTACAGCTACAATAGATTCTTATGATATCCTAGATCTTGCAGTAGGTGGAACTACAACAGGTTTATCACTTGCTCAAATTGATGCAATGTTTACTTTCTCAGTAACTGCACCTACTTCTATGTCAATTGATGGAAATCAAAATATGGTTTTAACAGTTACATTTGCTAACGAACCTGCAACTGCAGCTGTTTATGCAATGGTTGCTAGTGGATTCTTACAAGTTAATTTAACATTCACATTAGGTTCGATCGTAATACCTGCTTAATAAAATCAATTAATTTTTACTAATATGATTAATTCAAAGGCAGCATAATAAATAAAGTAGGTATGTAGCAATAGGCGGACGAAATTCCTCTTGTTGCATGAAAAGAGGTGAAACAATGAAAAGAATAAAAAAGACATTACGAATTAGTATCATAGTCATACTTCTTTTTGGAGTTTCATTTTCTGTAACAGATTCACTTGCTTATTGGGCATCAGGTGTTAGTGCTTCAAGTGATGTTGCAACAGCAACTGTTCCTATTGGACAATGGATTTTATTTTTGCCTTGGGATTCAAGCCTTTCATATAGTACAGGAGATTTTGTAACATATAATGGAACGAAATGGGAAGCTATAAAACGAAGCAAGAATAAAGAACCGATTACAGGGTCAAAGTGGTGGCAACCATATATTGCCTAAAGTAATTGATACTAATGATTTATAATAATGATGCAGAATAGACTTAGTGTTTGTTCTGTATTTGTTTTATATGTATGAATAAGACTGAAAGCTCATATTATTTACACTTATTATTTCTATTTTTGCGTCATTTTTTTAATATAGACTCGGCTAAAAGCAAAAAATAATGAGTTTATGATATAATTATCAACAAGAAGAACAATTTAAATTAAAAATGAAGGTGTGATTGATATGGGGAAACAAAAATCAAAGAACATTATTTGGGATCGAATAAAATCTATTATTTTCTATGTAATTGTGGGGTTATTGGCATTATATATTTTATTGGAGTTATTTATACCTGCACAAACAATAAAAATTTTCCAGTTTAAACCATATGTTGTTGTTACAGAAAGTATGGAACCCGTTATCAATGTTAATGATTTAATCATTGATGTTAGACCTAATTTAGATAATCTAGAAGTTGGAGATATCATCACATTTAATGCAGACATTGATTATAATGGAACAAAAGAAGTTGTGACACATTATATTTATTCCATTGGAGAAAATGGTGCTGGAGAACGAATTTTTAGAACAGTGCGAAATGGTGGAACCGTTCCAGATACATGGATATTGAATGATCAAGATATTTTAGGCATTTATGCATTTAGAATACCTCAATTGGGTAATGTCATTAATTTTGTAAAAAGCCCATTTGGAATAGCTGCAATATCCGTTAATGTCATTATTATTGGCGTTATTATTTATCTTGTTAAATCGGGAAAAAAAGAACAACCGGAAATAAGTGAAAATGAAGATCAACAACTATAGGACGTGTTATATTGTCAAATTATTTAACGACAGATGAGCTAATAACTCAACTGCACAATCAAACGAATCAACCTATTACAATCAAACAAATAAAAAATAAAGATAAAATTAGTTTAAAAAATAGATTGAAAAGAATCAATTTTAAAATTACTAAAAAAAAGATATTCTGGTTAGCACTTATATTAGCGTTAATACATATTTTTTCAATTTCAGTTCCGTTGTTGTCAGAAAATAGAGGAATCAATGCATATAAAACTACAACTGTTCTTGCTGTTCCAATGAATCAAGAAATTGATGTGGAACTGGTTGCAAAGATTATAAGAATCGAAAAAGTTGATTTAGATAATCTAGAAATTGGTCAGCAAATTGTTCTTTACGGAAGATACGGAACAGCAAATTATTGGATAGAAGAGATTGTAAGTATTGATGACGCGAACCGAACTGCTGAAACAACATTTGACGGTGTTATCTCAAATGAGATTTCACTTGATGATATTAAAGGTGTTTATATTGGGGATGCAAGTATATTTGGTATCATAAGTTATGTATCATCAAATCTTCGAGGATATGTTTTCTTATTAGGGACATATTTTGTAGTATTTTCAATGGTGTATATTTTTTATATTAGAAAAAAAGAAGATAAACCGGTCAACTAGATTTGGTTTATTTTATTCATAAGAGGTGAATTCGTGGCAAAACAAAAAAAAGGTAAAGTCATAAATATTCTATTCTTAATCGTGATTTCGCTCATGCTTTTTTATATTGCAGTTAATTCATTTTTCCCAGATCAAAGCATTGATTATCTAGGATTCAAAAGCTATGTTGTCATATCACCGAGTATGGAACCGGATATTAACGTCAATGATCTTATCGTTGTTGTAAAAGTGAAACAGGAAGATCTTGAAGTTGATGATATCATCTCTTTTTACACATATTTACCTACCAATCAAATTGATGAATTTGGAGATACCGTCTATCTAAAGAGTGTAGTAACCCATTATTTAGCAGCTATTAATGACGACGGTTCGGATATTACTTATAAAACACATAGAGCTGGCGTGGCAGATGATGCTTATGATGACTGGAATGATATTCACGGAAATCCAATTGATTTAAATTTTGATGATATCATTGGGAGAGTCTCATTTACTGTACCAAAAGTTGGTGTAGTTTTGAAAGTGTTCACTAATCCTATTATGGTTGTCTTAATTGTTGTTAACATAAGTATTATTGTTGCCGTAGTGAAAGTAACTAAAAAAGCATTAAGTACAACTGAAGGTGAAGAAAAATGACATGGGATGATTTGATTCAATCGGAGCTTAAAAAATCTTATTTTCAGAAACTTGTAGAGTTTCTAAAACAAGAAGATCAACATAAGGTCATTTTACCAATCAAAGAAAATCGTTTAAATTTCTTTAAGCTTACACCTTATGATGACGTTAAAGTCGTTATTATAGGGCAGGATCCTTATCATAACTACAATCAAGCACATGGATTGGCCTTTAGTGTAGAACACGGGTCATTTCCACCAAGTTTAAGAAATATATATAAAGAACTTGCAAGTGATATCGGGATTGAATTACCGAAAACTGGCGATTTATCACCATGGGCAAAACAAGGTGTATTATTACTTAATACCGCTTTAACAGTTGAACTTCATCAACCTTTGAGTCATCAAGGCAAAGGATGGGAAATATTCACCTTAGAAATCGTTAAAAGGGTTAATGAGAAGAATACTCCAGTTGTTTTTATATTATGGGGTAATCATGCACAAAAATTTAGTAGTTATATTGATCAAGAGAGACACTTAATTATTAAGTCTGTTCACCCTTCACCATTATCAGCTTCTCGTGGATTTTTCGGATCAAAACCATTTTCTAAAACAAACAACTTTTTAATTGAACATCAATTAAAACCAATCAATTGGAAATTATAAATGACATATACTGTCATTTTTTTCAATTTTCACGTCTTTATGACATAAATATTGTATAATGATGAGTACAGAGTGATTAGGAAGCGTTAAGTGTCTAACCGTGGGATATATGGTTGGAACGAACACGAAAGTGGCGGTTTTCTAATGTGTCCGCTGTAAGCAATTATAGTGGGCCTCAAATAATGGAGGTCTTTTTTCATGAATGGAAACAAACAGCTTCAAAAAATTGTTTTGGCTGCATCTTTAGCTGCAGTATCAGTTGTTATCGATGTTTTCTTCAAGTACGCACTTGGAATTCAGAACTTTGGATTACCTTTTTATGCGGTACCAATCATCATTGGAAGTATTGTTTTAGGACCACTTTACGGAGTGATTATGGCAATTATAGGTGATGGAGTCGGAGTTGTTGTAGCAAACCAAGGTTATTTACCAATGTTTGTTTTAGCACCTATGGTTTGGGGATTTGTTCCAGGATTATTTTTACATAAAAATTACTCAAAAGTTAAGCTTGCATATGTTATTCCACTTACTTATTTATTTGCTTCTCTCAGTAACACACTGGCACTTTATATCCATTTTGACATGCAGACAACAGTGGCTTTATTGATTCTTAGAATGGGTCTTATTCCATTTAATTCAGTAATCCTTTATATTGTCGTTAAAGATGTTTTTCAAAAATTATTACCCTTTAGTGAAAGGTTCATTCTCAAGCCACAAAAAACGTAAGTTATCTTGCGTTTTTTTTTAAATGTACCCTATTTTAAGGTATAATAAAGTTGGTGATTAAATGGTAAAAGTAATCGGAGCGGGACTAGCTGGTGTTGAAGCAGCTTATTACCTAGCTAATCAAAATATTAAAGTAAAACTATATGAAATGAGACCTAAAAAAATGACACCTGCTCATCAAACGGGTCATTTTGCTGAACTTGTTTGTTCAAACTCGTTAAGATCAAATGATATCCATAATGCTGTTGGTTTACTTAAGCATGAAATGATGGAATTTGGTTCTTTGGTTATGCAAGCAGCAAATGCATCTAGTGTACCGGCGGGATCCAGTTTAGCAGTTGATAGAGTCCTTTTTTCAGAGTTTATAGAAGAAAAAATAAAGAACCATCCAAATATAGAAATTATCAATGAAGAATTTACACAAATAGATCCTAATGAATATACGATTATTTGTGCAGGTCCATTAGCAAGTGATACATTATCTGAAGATATTAGCAAATTATTTCATCAAGATCATTTGCATTTTTTTGATGCGATAGCACCAATTATTGATGCTTCATCAATTAACATGGATATTGCATATTTAAAAAGTAGATATGATAAAGGTGAGGCAGCATATATTAATTGTCCAATGACAAAAGAAGAATATGAAGCATTCCATCATGAACTCATCAATTCAAAAAAGGTTGAAATAAAAGGTTTTGAAAATAATGTTTTCGAAGGATGTATGCCATTTGAAGTCATGGCTGAAAGAGGCTTTCAAACACTACTTTATGGCCCAATGAAGCCAGTAGGACTTGCTAAAGATGATGAAAAAAGACCATTTGCTGTTGTCCAACTTAGACAAGATGATGCCTCTAAATCAATGTATAATATCGTTGGATTTCAAACACATTTGACCTGGGGTGAGCAAAAAAGAATTATACAAATGATTCCGGGTTTAGAAAACGCAAACATACTTAGATATGGCGTTATGCATAGAAATACGTATTTAGAAAGCCCCAAAATATTAAATAATTGTTACCAATCAAAGCAATATCCAAATATATTTTTTGCTGGTCAAATCAGTGGTGTAGAAGGCTATGTTGAAAGTGCAGCTTCTGGACTATATGCTGCAATTCAAATGAATCTTATATTAAATGAGAAACCATTAAAACCTTTCCCTAAAGAAACGATGATGGGGGCTATGGCAAATTATATCTCAACAACTAATAAATCATTTGTTCCGATGAATGCAAATTTAGGTTTGTTTCCAGGATTAGGATATAAGCATTCAAAAAAAATGCGTAAGGAACTTTATGCGAATCGTTCATTAGATGCTCTTAAATTATTTAAGGAGGATCTTCTATGACATATATTGAAGACTTTAAAAATCATTTATTAATTGAAAAAAATTACTCAGATAACACGATCACGAGTTATCTTAAGGATATTCATGATTTTCAATCATTTATAAAAAGAGAAGAATTAGCTGCTGATTTACTTGATGTAACAAGAGAAAGATTAGGTAGACATTTTATATCTTTTTTAGATGAGCAAAAATATGCTAAAAAATCTATAGCAAGAAAAATATCTTCATTACGCACTTTCTATGATTATTTAATTGCTAATCGATTGATCGATATCAACATTTTCACAACACTTGAAACGCCTAGAATACCTAAGAAATTACCGCAACTTATTTCTGATGAAGAATTAGAAATGCTCTTCAAATCAATTGACCGATATAAACCACTTGGATTTAGAAATTATGTTTTATTGGACTTGTTGTATAGTTGTGGTCTTAGAGCGAGCGAACTTACTGAAATGACAATCAAAGATATTCAAATTGAAAGACAGCAAATATTGATTCACGGAAAAGGATCTAAGGATCGTTTTGTCCCACTTCATAATCATCTGATAACAGATTTAAAACAATATTTAACGTATACAAGACCAATCCTTTTATCAAAAGGACCATCAACTCACGAATTGAGGGTTTTCATCAATTACAAAGGAACACCTTTAACAGTGAGAGGACTTCAAGTTATTTTAAAGAAAATTATTAAAGATTCAGGTGAAACATTTAAGATTCATCCGCATATGCTCAGACATGCATTTGCAACCACATTACTTAATCATGGAGCAGATTTAAGGGTTGTTCAAGAATTACTTGGACACGAACATCTCAAATCAACTCAAATTTATACACATGTTTCAAGTGAAGTTTTAAAGGAAAAATACAAAACAACACATCCAAGGATGGTGAAGAAATGATACCTTTTGGAAAAATGATTGTTGAAGAAGGACTCGTATCAAAAGGTAAAATAAGAAAACGCAAAACAGTTAGAGCAATTATTTTGAATAGTGAACAGCAAGTACTTATGGTATATTCTGAACTTTTCGATGATTATACTTTTCCGGGTGGAGGTATTATTGACTCGGAAACTGATCAACAAGCTTTAACTAGAGAATTAAAAGAAGAAATTGGTGCTGATAAAATCACTATCATCAAACTATACGGAACAACAAAAGAAATGCGATATGGCGTCAACGGTAGCGATCATGTCTACATGCAAACCTCTACCTATTATCTTTGTGAAATTCATGAGTTTGGTACCCAAGAGTTGAAAGGAAGAGAGCTATTACATGGACTTATACCCAAATGGGTTTCAATGAATGAAGCACTAGAAAAAAACGAAAATATAATGAAAGATTTTAGACATCAAACAAAAGGATTAAAGACTGTATTAATTAGAGAAAATATGGTACTTAATAAACTCAAGGAGATTAATCAATGCGCAAATTTGAAGTAGTAACTAAGTACAAAGATCAAGGTGTTATCATCCCAAAAAGAGCAACTGATAGCAGTGCAGGTTATGATTTAGCGAGCATCTTAGATATTACAATTGAACCTGGAGAAATCAAAATGATTCCTACAGGCTTAAAAGTCTTGATGCCTAAAACAGAAGCATTATTTATTTTTGCTAGATCATCATTATCTATAAAAAAAGGCTTAATAATGAGCAATAGTGTTGGTGTTATTGATGCGGATTATTATGGTAATCCTGATAATGAAGGCCATTTAATGGTCTCTTTGATGAACGTAAGAAGTGAATCTGTACAAATATCGAAAGGTGAACGTGTAGCTCAAGGAATCTTTTTGAGATACGAAAAAACAACTGACGATGAAACTGGAGGAAACATACGTTTAGGTGGATTTGGAAGTAGTGGCTTATAATCATAAAATAACTGATTTAATATAAAATTTTATTAGAATGTTAGATTAACTCAAAAAAAGCCTAAAAAACGGTTGATTAACTTGCAAATGGCCTATAAATATGTTATATTTAGTAAGGCTATGAAAATAAGCATGTGTCATGTTTGCAGCTCTAGTGCCTACGGGTGAGTTTGCCTAAGTGATACAAAAGAAAAAAACAAAAATGGAGGAATTAAATTTATGGCAGTCGTATCAATGAAACAATTATTGGAGTCTGGTGTTCATTTCGGCCACGCAACGCGTCGTTGGAATCCTAAAATGGCACCATACATATTCACGTCTAGAAATGGTATTTATATCATTGACTTAAAAAAGACAGCTGAAGAAATCGAGAAAGCTTATCAAGCACTATTTACAATCGTGCAAAATGGTGGTAAGTTACTATTTGTCGGTACAAAGAAACAAGCTCAAGAAGCAGTTAGAGATGAAGCTATTCGTACGGGTCAATTCTATGTTGATCAACGTTGGTTAGGTGGTACTTTAACAAACTTCAAAACTATTCGTCGCCGGATTAAGAGACTACATGATCTCTACAAAATGGAAGCAGATGGTATTTTCGAAAAACTTCCTAAAAAAGAAGTTCAGCAATTGAAGCATGAACGTGAACGTTTAGAAAAATTTCTAGGCGGAATCAAAGAAATGAAGAAAATTCCAGAAGCAATCTTTATTGTTGATCCAAGAAAAGAAAGAAATGCAATTTTAGAAGCACGTAAACTTGGTATTGCAGTATTTGGTATCGTTGATACAAACTGTGATCCTGATGATGTGGATTATATTATCCCAGCAAATGATGATGCTATTCGTGCCGTGAAACTAATTTCATGGGTTATGGGTAATGCAGTTATTGAAGCTCAAGGTGGAGTTGTTGAAAAGTTTGATGATGAACCGATTACATCAGGACCTCCAAGAAGAGACAGATCATCTTATAGACCAAGAGAAAATAGACCACCTTATCAAAAACCTACTGGACCTAGAGGAGAAAGACCTGCTTTTGTTAAACCAGCAGTTGTTGAAAATAAGGTTGTGACACCAAAAGTAGAAACACCAGTTGAAGTTAAGGTTGAAGCACCAACTAAAAAAGAAGCTAAAGCACCAGTCGTAGAAAAAACTGTTGTTGAACCTAAACCTGCTGTTGTTAAAGAAGCAGTTGTAAAAGAAAAAGTTGTAAAAGAAAAAGTAGAAACACCAGTTGAAGTTAAGGTTAAAGCGCCAGCTAAAAAAGAAGCTAAAGCTCCAGTCGTAGAAAAAGCGGTTGTTGAACCTAAACCTGTTGTTGAAGCGAAAACTGAAGTAAGTCTTAAATCAAAAACTGTTGCTGAACTACGTTCTTTAGCTAAAGAACGCGGCATTACTGGTTATTCAGCCCTTAAAAAAGCAGATCTTATTGATATACTAAAATAATGCTAAAGGGGATAACTTATCCCCTTTATTTTTAAAAAAATAGAGAGAATTAACTATAGGAGGATTTATTAATGGCAATAACAGCACAATTAGTCAAAGCACTAAGAGAAAGAACTGGAGCAGGTATGATGGACTGCAAAGGTGCACTTGAACATACAAATGGAAATATTGAAGAAGCAATTGATTACCTTAGAGAAAAAGGAATTGCAAAAGCAGCTAAAAAAGCTGGAAGAATTGCAGCTGAAGGTTTATGCAGTGTTGAAATTGAAGGTAATGAAGCTATTATCTTTGAATTGAACTCGGAAACAGATTTTGTATCTAAAAATGAAAAGTTTTTAGATTTATTAAGTAAAGTAGGAAAAACAATCTTAAACTCAAAAGCCTCATCAACTGAAGAAGCTCTAGAAGCTATGGTCGATGGCAAAAAAATAGCAATTGTTTTAGCAGATGCAACAGCTTTTATTGGTGAAAAACTTTCACTAAGACGCGTATCGAGAGTTGTTAAGAAAGATGAACAAACCTTTGGTGCTTATATACACATGGGTGGACGTATTGCAGTCCTTAATGTTCTATCAACTGATAACCCAGTAGTTGCTAAAGATATTGCAATGCATATCGCAGCTCAAAAACCTTTATACTTAGACCGTTCACAAATTGATCAAGAAACATTGGATCATGAAAAACATATCTTAACTCAACAAGCTTTATTAGAAGGAAAACCTGCTAATATTGTTGAAAAAATGGTGATTGGACGTATTAATAAATATTTACAAGACATTTGCTTAGTTGATCAAGGATTTGTTAAAGATCCTGATACAAAGGTAAATGCTTATTTGAATGCAAATCAAACCTCAGTATTAAGCTTTATCCGTTTAGAAGTTGGAGAAGGCATTGAAAAGAAAGAAGAAGATTTCGCAGCAGAAGTAGCAGCACAAGTACGTAAATAAAAATTAAAGGGGTGTGGCGTTAATGTACCAAAGAGTGATATTGAAACTTAGTGGAGAAGCATTAAAAGGTAATGAAACCTATGGAATTCATCCTGCAACTGTGAAATGCATTGCCACCGAAATTAAAGAATTATACAAACTTGGAGTACAGGTTGGAATTGTGGTAGGTGCTGGTAACTTATGGCGAGGAAAAACTGGTGAAGAATTAGGTATGGATCGTGCACAAGCAGACTATATGGGTATGCTTGGAACAATCATGAATGGTCTTGCTCTTCAAGATGCTTTAGAATCTGTTGAAGTGCCTACAAGAGTTATGACGGTATTACCGGTTAGTGCCGTAGCTGAGCCGTATATCAGAAGAAGAGCAATACGACATTTTGAAAAAGGACGTGTAATAATCTTCTCAGGAGGAACGGGTTCACCATTCTTTACAACAGACACTGCAGCAGCACTTCGTGCAGCAGAACTCAATGCTGATGTCATTCTTATGGCTAAAAATGGTATTGAAGGTGTCTATGATAAGGATCCTAGAAAACATAAAGATGCAGTCATGTTTAAAGAAGTTTCACAAGACCAAGTCTTAGCAGATAAACTTGATGTTATGGATTCAACTGCAGCATCAATTTGCCGCGAAAATAAAATAAATATTTTAGTGTTTAATATGAATGAAAATGGAAATATTAAAAAAGCAGTTTTAGGAGAACCTATTGGAACTCTAGTTACATGGGAGGTTTAAACAAATGAACGAACAAGCAGATCTAATTTTAATGGAAGTTGAAGACCATATGTCTAAGACAGTTGAAGTGCTCCGCAAGGAGTTTGCGGGTGTTCGAACAGGCAGAGCTAACCCAGCACTTTTAGATAAGATTTTTTTAAGTTATTATGGTGTGGATACACCACTTAAACAAATTTCATCAATATCTGTTGTTGAGGGTAGTCAACTGTTTATCAAGCCATTTGATAAGTCAACGCTAAAAGCTATTGAACATGCAATCAATGCATCAGATCTAGGACTGAATCCTGTTAATGATGGTATTGGAATTCGACTTTTCTTACCTTCTTTGACTGAAGAAAGACGTAGAGAATTAGTTAAAGAAATTGATAAGATGGGTGAACATTCAAAAGTTGGTGTAAGAAATGTACGCCGAGATGGTAACGATCATATTAAGAGATTGGGAATTTCTGAAGATGATGAAAAAGGATATCTTGAAGATGTTCAAGAATTAACGAATGAATTCATTAAGAAAATTGATGAAGAAATCAAAGTTAAATCTGAAGAATTACTTCAAATATAGTCAGTTTTCAATGACATTTAAAGGCCTTGCGCCTTTTTTTGTTGAAATGTGTTAAAATATTATAAATATTTAAAATATAAAGCAAATAGAGTATAATGTATTAAGGTGAATAAAAATGAATGAAAAAATAATACCTAAGCATGTTGCGATTATTCTTGATGGCAATGGCAGATGGGCAAAAAAACATGGACAACCAAGATCTTTTGGTCATTATCAAGGCGGTAAAAATCTTTTTCGTGTTGCCAAAGCAGCACAAAAAATGGGAATCAATAAATTAACAGTTTATGCTTTTTCTACAGAAAATTGGAAAAGACCAGAAGATGAAGTTAATTATTTGATGACTAAACCAATTGAAATGTTTCATGAAAATAGAGAAAGATTCAGTGAAATTGATTATAAAATTACTTTTGCAGGCAGAAGAGATCGGTTTAGCAAAGAATTACTTGAGGTCATTGATATTATCGAAGATGAAACCAAGGAAAATGTTGGTTTTGAATTAACAATTGCTGCGGATTACGGAGCATATGATGAAATCGTTAAAGCTGCTAACCTATCTGAAAAACCAGTAACAATTGAGTCAATTACAGCTAATTTAATGGTAAAAAAACCAGTTGATTTACTGATTCGTACAAGTGGAGAGCAAAGATTGTCCAATTTCTTATTGTGGCAAGTTTCTTATGCAGAGTTTTACTTTGCAAAAGTTCATTGGCCATCATTTAGCGAAAAAGAACTTAAAAAAGCAATAAAAAGTTATCAGTCTAGACAACGACGTTTTGGAGGATTAGCATGAAAGATCGCATTATAACAGGTATTGTCCTTGCCGCTATTATAATTCCAATATTAACCATAACTAAACTACTTGAACTATTTCAAGTTTTTATGTTTGTTTTTGTTATTATAGCATCATTTGAAATGATAAGAATGTATGAAACAAAGAAGAAATTTCAATTATTACCTAAAATTGGAATTGTTCTTTTAACATTAGGAACATTTGCAAGTGTTGGAGGCGTTTTAGGAAATATTAATCATAACCCATTAGAAGCAAATGGTGTTTTAAGTATTACAATACCACTTTTTACAATTATATTACTAAGCTTCCTCGTTCTTTTTAAGGATTTTAATGGTGAAGATGTTGGTAAAGGGTTGATGGTTATTAATTATGTTGGTTTAGGTGCCGCAGCCATTGTAATCTTGAGGTTTCTTGGTGTTAGATTTATCGTTTATTTATTATTAATTACAGCTGCAACTGATATGTTTGCATATATATTCGGCATGAAATATGGCAAACACAAACTTGCACCACATATAAGTCCTAAAAAATCTTGGGAAGGTGCAATTGCTGGAACTATATTTGCTACAATTATTGCATCATCATTTGCGTTGTTTTATGGTTCGATTTTCACACCAGACTCATGGCTAGGAAATATGGTCAATTCTGGTGGAGAAAGAACTTTACTTGAAAACTTCTCAAGTCTTGGTGAGGATTACCCAATTTGGGTACAAGCATTTATTATTGTACCTGTAACATTTGTGTCTAGTATTTTTGCTCAGATTGGTGATTTAGTCGCTTCGAGATTAAAAAGAACTTATGATATCAAGGATTTTGGTACGATATTACCTGGTCACGGTGGATTATTAGATCGATTCGATTCAGCTCTATTTGCTGCAATGTTTTTAACAGCAGTATTCTTATTAATCTACAGATTATTCCCAGCAATAGTCATTCTATGAAAAATATTTATATTCTAGGGGCTGCAGGTTCAATTGGTCTTCAAACACTAGAAGTTATTCAGGAACATCAAGATTCATTTAAGTTGATTGGCATTTCACTGGGAAGAAATGAACAAATCAATCATCAAATTTTAATCAACCATCAAGTTGAAATTGTTTGTCTCAGAGAAACATCTATGCTTTCTATGTACAAAACTAAATATCCTGATATCGAATTTGTATGTGGCGATGAAGGTTTAATTGAAATTGCCAACTATCCTAAATCCGGAATTTTAGTTAATGCTTTATCAGGATCCGCAGGTCTTAGACCTACGGTTGCTGCAATAAAAGCACATAAGGATATCGCTCTAGCAAATAAGGAAACACTCGTTATGGCTGGAGATATTGTTAATAAACTTGTAGAAGAATATCAAGTTAAATTATATCCAATTGACAGTGAGCATAGTGCATTATGGCAATTATTAGAAAATGAAGATATCAAGACTGTCCAAAAAATAATAATCACAGCAAGTGGTGGGTCATTTAGAGATCTATCTAGGACTGATTTGATTAAAGTGACAAAAAAAGATGCATTAATGCATCCAAATTGGTCAATGGGAGATAAAATAACTATTGATAGTGCAACGATGATGAATAAAGGTCTAGAAGTTATAGAAGCACATCATTTATTTGGATTGCCATATCAAAAAATAGAGACTATTTTACATCAAGAAAGTATGGTACATGGATTAGTCTACTTTATCGACGGGACAGTAAAAGCAAGTTTGAGTGTATCTGATATGAAGATACCTATTGCACATGCACTACTCTATCCCAAAAGAGAAGCATATCATCGTCAATTAGACCTAGTGAATCTCAGTTTTAAGCCTATGGACTTTAATCGGTTCCCATTGCTTGAATTGGCGTATCAAATGGGTCATAAGGGCGGATTAATGCCTACAGTCATGAATGCAGCGAATGAGGCTGCTGTTAAATTATTTCTTAATGATCAAATCTCATTTTTAGAAATTGAGACGATCATTATTGAAACAATTAATGATTTTATGAATATAGAAGAACCAAGCTTGGATGAGATTATTGAAACGGATCAAGAAATCCAACAAAAGATAAGACATAAATATGAAAGAGGTATCAAATGTTAATTTTAAATTTACTAATCTTTATCCTGGTTTTAGGAATAATTATACTGATCCATGAATTTGGTCATTTCTATTTTGCTAAAAGAGCTGGTATTTTGTGCCACGAATTTTCAATTGGTATGGGTCCTGTTATTTATCAAAAACGTAAAGGTGAAACTATCTATTCAATTCGGAGCATTCCAATTGGTGGTTATGTCTCTATGGCTGGAGAAAGTGTGAATGATGCATTGATTAAAAAAGATCAAGTGATTGGCATAAAAGTCAATGATAAAGGTCAGATTTATCAGATCATTATGAACAAGGAATTGCCTAGCGATATTGTTGGAATTGTTAAAAGTCTTGACTTGTATGGCAAAGATTTAAGCCCATTATTTATTGAGCTTGAGGTTGATGGTGCTTTAGTCAAATATCCAGTTTTAAGAAATACTGTTTATAAATTTGCTGAAGCAAAAGAGATGTGGATTACGCCGAGTGAAAAAAGCTTTGAAAATAAAACATTGTGGCAAAGATTTTTAGTTATTTTTGCTGGACCAATGATGAATTTTATATTGGCATTATTCTTATTTTTAATCGTAGGATTCTTTGCAGTTAAACCAAATATGGATAGTAATGTTATTGATCAAGTATCACCCGGATCATCAGCAGAACTTATAGGATTAGTATCAAATGATATGATTACTGAAATTAACGGATATACAATCACGAATTGGGATGATTTGGCTCTTGCCATGGGAAATCTTGATTCTGCAACTATATCAGTTTCTTATAGTCATAATGATGTTATAACATCAGTAGATGATGTTGATCTTGCAGTGATTATCCAAATGGCTGGACTTGCGAATATAGGCGATGATGGTGCCATTTATGCTGATCAAGCTATTATTGGACAAGCATTCGGTAGAGCATCTACTAATGCTGGATTAAAAACTGGTGATTTAATTAAGAAAATATCAATTGGCTCATTTGAATATGATATTGCTAATTGGGATGATATTATTCAGTTCTTTAAAACGAATACAAGTGGTGAAATCACTATTTTTTATGAAAGAGATGGTGTTACTAACGATAGTACATACTCATTAATTAGTGAAAGAGCATTGGGAAAATTGGGATATCAAGCTATTATTTTCCAATTAGGCGTAACAGCAACCGCTAATTTCGATTTGGGAACTACCTTAGTTTATCCATTTAAAACTTTTTATAGTAATACAATGCAAGTATTCAATACAATTGGATTACTCTTTGATCGCGCTGAATCTGTGGGAATTGGTGATTTATCAGGTCCAGTTGGCATCTTCTCATTAGTTAGTAATACTGCAAGTCAAGGCATTGTTGCATTAATTGGATTTACTGGGTTTTTAAGTATCAATATCGGACTACTTAACTTGCTTCCTATACCAGCATTAGATGGTGGAAGACTTGTTTTCCTAGGTATTGAAGCGGTAACAAAAAAACAACTCAATAGGAGATTTGAGAATACTGTCAACAATCTTATGTTTCTTTTATTGATGGGCCTATTTATTTTTGTAACATATAATGATATCATTCGACTAATAAAGGGATAATTGTCCCTTTTTTTTCTTTATTAATTTTAAATAAAATGGTAAAATAAAAGAAATAATTGTTCTGGGGGATTTGAAAATGAAACAATTTTCAATCATACTGATATTGCTATCCTGTGTATTAGGGATTATTAGTCGCACGATCAATTTAATCGATTTTTATTTTGTAGATTTAGATGTTTTTTCTACTTTTTCAAGTTTGTATACTAGATTTGGCGATTTAACAGTTATTGCTGGGTTTTTAGGTGTATTCTTGATAGTTAAAAATAACATGAAGTTAAAAACACTTGCATTAGCTATTGTGCTATCAGGTTTTTTTCATTTCTTAATCATTGAATATGGTTTTATATCAGAATATGGCGTTCTTTCAGCACTCATTTTACTTGTTAGATTTGCAGTGTTAATTCTCTTTGTTATACAATATAAAGATGAGGAAATGGATGCACTGAGAGTTAAAGGGTTTGTATGTATTTCAACTATTGGCATCTATTGGTTGGCATTTTTCATTATTTCATTAATTCCAGTATGTGTGACATGCAGTACTCCCCATGCATCACTAACAATTTTGCCATTCTTTTACATCATTTTTCAATTGGGTCTATGGATGTTTATTCTGGAGCTTTATCGCGAAATTTTTAATTATAAAAATGAGCATTATATTAACCTTTAATCAATATATAGAAAGAGAAGTTACAAAAAGCACTATCTATTGATGATTTCAAGTTATAATCAAGAGACTTTAATTTAACATATTAGAGCTAAGAGGAAGACCCTAATATATATATATTAAGGAATTCTTTTTTTTATAAACAAAAGTATTGACTTTAAGAGATATATATTATAGAATAATAAAGGTCGTCCTTAAAAACGAGCGAAAATTCTACCAAACCTTGTATAATATATTGTTTTCTTTAGAAAAGTATTGACAAGGTTATTTTATAATGATAGAATAATTAAGCGCGTTAAGAAGAGCGAGCAAAAAGGTCTTTGAAAACTGAATGATGATGAGTGTATCAAAAGTAACAAAAAAATAAGAGCTATTAACAAACAAAACATAAACTTATGGAGAGTTTGATCCTGGCTCAG
>Ga0307992_1000742_pt1 | contig 20162 bp, 19 predicted proteins | sample EllFjometagen133_FD_203162 | JGI IMG/M metagenome (GOLD analysis project Ga0307992, IMG submission 203162) | Marine microbial communities from Ellis Fjord, Antarctic Ocean - #133 | ecosystem: Environmental > Aquatic > Marine > Unclassified | place: Southern Ocean | collected 2014-10-08
GTTTCACTCCTAATCGTTTCACTCCTAATCGTTTCACTCCTAATCGTTTCACTCCCTTTGTAGGGTAGGGTAGGGTAGGGTAGGGTAGGGTAGGGTAGGGTAGGGTAGGGTAGGGTAGGGTAGGTGTTAAGCCGTGAGCGCTTGCTAGTCGGCCGTCACCGACCGGGGAGCCCTAACCCGGTATTAGTTTAGGGGGGAGTGGTGTTAAGCCGTTAGGGTCTCTCACAGGGCCTAAAAATAAATAAATTTATTTTTAGGCCCAAAGGCTAAAAATCGGGGTAGGCTAACACCGACCCACGTATATGGTTAGGAAGTTAGCTATAGCTAACCGAAGTTAAGGCAACTAAACCGAGGTTCCTAATCCTATACGTGGGTCGGGTTTAGTTGGGCTTTACTTAGGGGTATAGGGTAGGGTATACTTACTTTGGTGCCGGGGTAGGCTCGGCGCCAAAAACCGAAAGGGTTTAGACCATGAAGAACGCAGCAACCCCTAAGAACGCAGCAACCCCTAAGAACGCAGCAACCCCTAAGAACGCAGCAACCCCTAAGAACGCAGCAACCCCTAAGAACGCAGCAACCCCTAAGAACGCAGCAACCCCCACCGTGCCAGTGCGGATGCCACCGAAAAACGGCGGAGGTCGCGCGGTGAAGTACGGGGCAAATCTGGTGGTAACCGTAATAGTAGCCAACCCAAAGAGGGTTGGTAGCAAAACGGCGGAGCGCTTTGAAAAGTACCTGAGCGGGAAGACCGTAGCAGAAAACATGAAAGCGGGAGTTACCCGAGCCGACCTAGACTGGGACTACAACCGGAGTTTCATTGACCTGACCACATTGGTGAAGTAGCCCCCGAACCCCAAGCCCCCACAGCTTAGCTGTGGGGGCTTTCTTTTTGGCTGTTGGCCCTTGGATACGTGAAACCGTGTTCATGTGGCTAAGGGTAATCGCGTGTATACGTAACTACGTTGTGCCTTGGTCTATGGTGCTAGCTAAGCAGCATAGAATACGTGACAATACAGCCCACGTTATAGGGCCAAGAACGCTTATACGTAAGCAGCGCTGCTTACGTAAAAATTCCCCGGCGTAAGACCCTTGAACCGTAGCCAATGCTACTACGTTTATACGTTTCTACGTTTCTACGTTTATACGTTTATATGTTTCTATGTTTCTACGTTTCTACGTTTCTACGTTTCTACGTTTCTACGTTTATACGTTTCATCTTAACCCCATAAGCGGGTAGCGCTACGTAAACAGGCCGGGGCCAATTGCCGCATACCAACTTTGCAATAATTTTGAAAAAGAGGCATTCACACAATACCTGTTGAGCTATGGACAAATCAAAACCGTTTCAATTTAAAGAGTATTGGAGACGAAATACTCTTTTCACGTGTAGCTGCCCTATATAAAAAGGACCTAAAATAGTGTTTTTATAGAGAATTATGAGAAAGGTATTAGGTATTAGCTCCATATTGGAAAGTAAAAAAAGTTTTTACGCGTCCATTTTTTAAAGCTAATACTTTAATACCTTTATCTTTTAATCATTTTAACAAGGATATAGCCCCTAAACCTACTGATGAAATGGGAATAGTATTACTTTTAGTAGGTCATACTCCTTTGCTTATTTAACCTGGTGATGTATTCCGAACCCCGACCACCGCACCAGGTTCCAAGTCCAAGAACCTTTTAAGAAGAACACGTCTGGTATTGCCTATTAAGGGTCCAGTACGGACGAAAAAGGCGATCCAATTAAGCCAATAACATCAAAACAGTAAAAACCATATCTTTAATTGAAAAAAGGTATTGGCTAAAGACAAAAAATGAGTTGCTTTTAATACGACGCTAATACCTCTAATAATCGTTTTATACAAGTCTAAATTGGGGCTTTACTTTCAACCCACAGATAGGGTATAATAGGGGTTGGAGGTTAAAATGGCAACACCAGGGAACCCAAAAGATAAAGTAGTTATCCCACAAAAGTTAGTCACCCAGGAACAAGAGGCCCAGCTCAAAGAAGAGATTGGGGGCTTGACCTACCTACAATGGATGTTCATTAATGAGTACTCTGTTGATTTTTGCGGGAAACAGGCTGCAATTCGCGCGGGCTATGCTCCAGCCACCGCGCACGTGCAGGCGTCCAAACAGTTAAAGAAGCCAGCTGTCCAAAAAGCATTGGCCACGGTCATTTTAGACAAGTCTGAACGGACAAAGATAACGTCCGATATGGTGCTGACAGAGTATGCTAAGATTGCTTTCAGCTCAATTGGGGACATCTGTGATTGGACCGATTCCGGATTGGTCAACATCAAGGCCTCCGAGGACATCCCAGACGGGGCCATGGGTGCCATCTGCGAAGTCAGCCGGATCCCAACTGAGATGGGAATGGCTGTTAAGGTGAAGATGCATGACAAATTGTCTGCACTGAAGGATGTTGCAAAACATCTTGGTATGTTCAACCAGAACAAGGTCACTGATGCTCAGGATGACAAGTACTCAACATTATCCGCTGTAGAGCTTGCCAAGATCGTGAACTTCCAGCAGAAACAACTTGAGGCTCAGGGATAATGCCCACTGCCACTTTAGAGGAAGCACTGCCCAAGACACCAGGCGACCGGGCAGCACTGGCCAAGGCAATACGCTACAACTGGGAGTTGCATAGACGCCCAGAGCAGTGGCCTGACCCTAATGAGCGCGACTGGAAGACCTGGATGTATGTGGCTGGCCGTGGATCAGGGAAAACAAGAGCCGGGGCCGAGCTCATCCGCCATTATGTGGAGAATTTTGAACACTATTTCGGGGTGCCTCCTGAAAAGGGTATTATACACTTTATTGCTCCGACTGTCAGTGATCTGCGGGATGTGATGGTGGAGGGTGATTCTGGGATCATAAGTGTGTCTGCCCCGTGGTTTATGCCCCTGTACGAGCCATCCAAGCGCAGAGTCACGTGGCCAAACGGAGTAAAGGCACTCTTGTTTTCGGCTGACGAGCCGGAACGGCTTCGGGGTCCCCAATGTCACCTGTTGTGGGCGGACGAGATAGCCTCCTGGAGACGGCCCAACACATGGGACATGGCAATCTTTGGTAATCGCCTGGGGGCCAATCCCAAAAGGATTGTGACTGGGACCCCGAAGCCCACCAAGCTGATCAAGTCCATACTAAAGGATAAGGGCACATATGTCACAAAGGGCAGCACCTATGACAATGTAGACAACCTTGCCCCATCATTCATCGAGGAGATCAGGCTCAAGTATGAAGGCTCAAGGATGGGCCGTCAGGAGATCCATGCAGAGATTCTTGAGGACAACGAGAATGCACTTTGGACTCGCCACATTATTGACTTAGGCCGTGTTGTGCGGACTCCTCCTGGGATTGATATCGTGCGGATGATTGTGGCCTTGGATCCATCCTGTGGTGGAGGAAAGGATAGTGATGATGCCGGAATCATTGTTGCCGGGAAGGGCTCAGATAAAGAGTACTATGTATTTGACGATTGTACCTGTTCTGGATCCCCATTCAAATGGGCCCGTGCAGCTGCAACAGCTTATCACACTCATGCCTGTGACCGGGTTGTGTACGAAAAGAATCAAGGCGGTCTTATGGTGGAGTCAACAATCGCAAACTATGACACAAAGTTGCCTCTCAAAGGTGTCCATGCCAGTCGAGGTAAAATCACCAGGGCAGAGCCAATTTCAACACTCTACGAGCAAGGTCGGGTTCATCACGTTGGAGAATTTCCTGAATTAGAAGACGAGCTTTGTCAGTGGGAGCCAGGCCAGTCCTCTCCCAACAGGCTTGATGCACTCGTGTGGGGGGTGACAGATCTTCATGGGTCCAGCGGCGTTGCACATGCAATGACAACCAGTAGGGACATAAGACCACAATGAGGTTTCCAAGAATATTTGGCCAACACCGCAGAGAGGTTAACAAGTTGACAGTGCTCAATACCAAGTTGCAGCACTTCAATTCCATGCTGGTCAGGGACTTTGATCCTTTGACTGGGAGTGTTGGTGGTGGAGGGTACAATGGCAACCCATACAAGAGCTATGAAACTCAGGTAACTGCGACTGCAAACATGTATGATGGCTTTGCGGACTGGGGTTGCCAGCAAGTGAAGTCCATTATTGATGCCAGAGCGGCCCTTACAGCCGGCTCTGGAGTTCAACCCAAGGTCACTGATGTGGTGGAGAACGAGGGTGGGGCTAAGAAGGAGTTGGAGTGGGTTCGCAAGTTCGTGCAGTTCAACGGGTTACAAGGTAAGACAGGGGTTGAGTGGGCCAAGGAGGCGGAGATTGAGGGCAAGTGCCTTGCTAAGTTGTCACTTGACCGGAAGTTTGGGCAAATTGTTGTTCGGTTTATCCCTTGGTCTCAGCGAAGCTACACCGTGCACACTGACACAGATGATTATGAGCACTATACTGGTGTAGAGTTTCACGACGAGGGCAAGAAGGTTTCGTGGGGTGAGGATGATTTTGTGTACACCAAGTTTGGTGGCCGCATTAACAATCCCAACATTTCACCAACAAAGATAGGGGTAGTACTGGGCAAAATCGAGGCCTTAGACAAGGCACTTCGTGACCTTCGCGAAGTCAACCATCTGTTTGCTTCCCCCACCCCCACCTTTGAGTGTGAGGACAAGAACGCTGCTGAAGAATTGTATGACATGCTTGAGAGCATCAAGTGGACCATTGGTAAGATGCTTGTGGTTGGAGCCGCCAAGTACAAGATGGTGGGTGTGGATCTAGCAGCTGTTGAGACTCTTGAGCGTGAGATCACGATCAACGCCAAGATTGTCTCTGGCGCAGTGGGGCTTCCTGTTCATTTTCTTGGGTTCCCAGAGCTCATGTCTAATCGTTCTACTGCGGATTCGTCCATGGAAATGGTGTTCTCCTCAGTCCATCGTGAGCGTGAAACATGGGTGAAGTTTTACACAGAGCTGTTCCGCAAAGCCATTGTGATGTCCAACAAGTACCTCAACACCACTCTTGATGGGGACAAGGTTTGTGCTGAGATCCCTCACAGCAGCAACACCAAGATGCGCCAAGTGATTGAGTTTTGGATGGAGCTGGCAGATAGGGACGCCATCTCTAAGGAAACATTGGTTGAGCAAATCCCCGGTATTGATGCTCAGCAAGAGTTGAATCGCTTGAAGAAGGAGAAGAAGGAGGCCGAGGCTGACTTGATTGATGGCCTGAGGAACTCGAAGAATCCTGCCCCACCCAAGGACCAGAAAACTCTGGACGAGAACCGGCTTGGAAGGCCAGCGGAGAGAAACAGTGATTAAGCTACAACTGCATAGCCTCAAGCACATGGCACAAGCGGACATTATGGGCATGGTTGACCCCATTGTATTGGCCAAGATCAAGGAGACTGATAGCTCTCCAACTATCAAGGTGTTCTCAATTGCCCACCCCGGAGCAGTCAAGGGGTTTTTCTCAAAGTTTGGGAACGTCAAGGTTCATTATTTCGAGGACTCCATCAAGAAGATATATAACCTTATTGACACCGGCTTGGAGTGCTTTCTTGGCCATGGCAAAAACAACTCTCATGCAGGGCGTGATGTGGTTGGTCGGGTCATTGGCAAATCACTTGAGAAGATAGATGACATCATCCATGATGTTGTTGCAGTGCATGTGCTCTCAGAGCACAAGCATCGCAAGTTGAATGTGGCTAGTATGGAAGTGGACGTTGGGTTCACACAGGATGACAACGGGGACGCTTATATCCAGAACGTGCATGCCCTGACTGGTATTGCGCTGGGTGACGGAGACAAAGAGTCACCAGGGTTCCCGGGAGCAACGTTGCTGGCAGAAATGCAAGCATTCCAGAAAGGAGATGAGACTGTGACATTGGCAGAAGTTAAGGCATTTATCAAGGAGAATGGGACAATACCGTCCGATCTTTTTGAGAAGACCATGTTGGCTGCGGACAAGGTTGTTCGCGCCATTACTGAGGAACAAGTTGGCGATGAGACGAAAGCTCGCGAGCGGGTAGAGTCAAATCTCAACAAGGTGAAAGACCGGCACAAGGAAGAACTCGGTGAGAGGGACATAAAGATTGCGGAGCTTGGCAAAGCGTCTTTGGGTCTCCAAGTCAACCCACTTCTCGAGGGACTCGTGACGGAGATGAAGCTATCTGACCCACAGAAGGCTTTCATTGATTCTCGCAAAGCAGGAATTGACCTCACATCTGTTGAGGGCGAGGATGCTTTGAAGAAGGCGGTCAAGACCCATGTTGATCAAGAGCTGACTGAATTCAAGAGCTACGCGAAGATGTTCGGTGCTGAGGACCAAACTGGTGACCCAGATCGTGGGGCCGGGGCTGGTGGCACTGTTCAAGAGGGCAACGGGAAAGACCTAACTGTTCCCAAAAATAATCCATTGATCCCGCAAGAAGCCAGTCCCAAAAAGTAACTGGCCAAGAATGAAGGAGTAAGTTTATCATGGCTGCTACTGTCTTTCATCTGCGATCGGACGAATGGTCGTCTGTGCAGATTGCGTCTGTTGTTTCCCCCGGCTTGACCGCTGGTGGGTTCTTCAAGACGGAGAACATGATTGCCATCGCCCCCGAGGCAGCAATCACTGGTGCCAAAGGTGTTGGCATCTACAAGGCCAAGAAGATCTATGTGCCCAAGGCTGCTGCAACGGGCAAGGATCTTGCCGTTGGTGACCTTGTGTACCTGGATCTTACCAATCAGTGTGTTGAGAAAGCTGCCACCACTGGGTTCTATCCCATTGGTATCTGTACTGAAGCCGCAACCTGGGACGCCACTGGTGTTGAAATCGAACTCGATGGTATCCACGGTGCTGCTATTGCTGTAAGTTAAGGAGACCCCCTGATCATGCTTGGAAAGATTATCTCTGATTGGAGCAAGGTCAACCTCAGCAATGCAGAGGGACAGGCCCAGTTCCGTGGTGCAATGAACCATTTCTTGCAAGCCCCAGACCGTCCTGAAGTCCGCGCTGCCCTCCAGCACTTCACGCTGTCTGGTGACTTCCCCTCCGAGATGGCCCAGATCTTGCAAAAGTTCCATATCACCACCAACTTCGATGAAGGTTGGCAAACAATCTTCGATGTGCGGGACTTCACGAACACGAAGACCACTGGCTTTGACATCCTTGATGTTCAGTCCGGGTTGGCCTTCAACCATGTGAGCCCCGGTGAGGAAGTTAAGCTGTACAAGATGTCCGGCGCCAAAGTCAATGTTGGCTTTGACATGTACGGTGGGGGCCTTGGGTGGCATCGGACGTGGTTCGATGACAATACCTACTGGCTTGCCGAGGATTCGACCATCGAGTTCAACAACAAGGCATACGCCAAGCGTGCACAGATTTTCTACAATCTCATCGACGCGATTGGCGCCGGACAGAATCTTGCATGGCAAACCCCTGTCCCCACTGCGTTGGCGAACACTGACCCCAACTATGTTGCGGTTCGTGACATGGCAACCATTGACAAGGCTTGCGAGACCATCTTGCTTGCAGTCAAGGACAAGGGCTATGGTGTGGGTGCAAACGCACAATTCCGCATCTTGGCCCCCATTCAGTTGCGCGCTCGCATCGCGCGGGCACTCAGCATTGCCAACTGGGGCCTCAGCCAAGGCTTCCCTGGTGTTCAGTATTCGGTAACCCCTCAGTACAGCATGATGATGTCGTCTGCATCCTCGTACTATGTGTGTCTCCCCGGCATTAAGTCCAAAGCTGGCATCCGTCAGAACTTGACCATGTTTGGTGAGTTTGACATGATGACCTACACGGACAAGGCTGCGGCATACATGCGCTTCGGTGGGGCCATTGGTGACACTGACCAGTTTCAGCGTTGTGCAATAGCATAGCTCTACGCCTCCTGTGTTGGTTGGGGGCCAGAAGAAATTCTGGCCCCTTCTACTAAGTAGAAAGGCTAATTTACAATGGCTCCTATGATAACAACGGCAGATCTTCGTAAGGTAGAAGCAGCAAAGATGGCCCAGGGAGACCCCACCCCATCTAAAGTCACAGTAATCACCACCAAGGACCTCATTGCTTCCACAAAGAGGAAAGAAGACTTTGAGGATGTTCAGCATCTTCTACGCGCCAGTAGCAATCGGTATCTGAAGCATCTCGTAGCAGACCAGTGCTTGGCGGAAGCCCCGGTTGTGGTGGTTATTGGTGGGGGCCCAAGTGTCAAAACAGTAGATCTTGATGGCCTTGAAGGTGCAGTGGTGGTGGGGGTGAATAGAGGGTTTGAGCTTGATCAAGTGGGGATCAATGTCTCAATGGACTTGAGGTTTAAGCGCTGGATGTTTAATGGGGGTTACAAGGATCTCTCCCCTGACATTCTGGACACATGGAAGAACTGGCTTGGGGTAAAGGTATTTGCTGTGCTTCAAGAGACCCCGGTTCCTGAAAATGGGGAGGATCCCCCTTATGTTGTGTACAGACGCCAAGACCCTAACTTTGGTATTGAACGTTCCAATACCGAGGAAATGTGCAACTCAACCAACTCTGGCCAAGCAGCCATCCAGTTGGCACTTGCATTAGGGGCCAAGAACGTCCACCTTATTGGGTTTGACATGAACCCATCAGAGAATGGCCAAGAACAGGAGTGGTACCACAATGGCCATCCTGAGAACCAAGGGGCCCATGTGTATGACCGCATGGTGGACACAATGGTAGCCCCCGCCAAGTTTGCCCGGAACAACGGGGTAGAAATATTGAACCATAGTCAAGGTTCAGCCATCTCGTCATTCAACATTGCCAAGTCCGGTGCAGAGTGGAATGAAATGACTGCTACTATCCCAAAGCGCCCAGTTGTGGTGTCTTACTTCACTGACGAGTTGTACCATGACCACTGTAAGGAAATGGCCCAAACAGCCCACTTCTTTGGGATGTCCACTTGCTTGTACAGTATGGAGTCTCTAGGCTCATGGATACGCAATTGTTCTTTGAAGCCTATGGTGATTGCCAAGGCCATGGAAGAGTTCCCTGATGACCCAATTCTCTTTGTGGATGCTGACTCTCGGTTCAGGACCTACCCAACCTTGTTTGACAACCACAAGGGCCACTTTGGGTATTGCACATTTGATTGGCCTAAGTGGACAAATGGGCAGCGGGATGACAAGGAGATAAGTTCCGCTGTGCTGTACATCAAGAACGTAGCAATCACCAGGAAACTTGTGGCAACGTGGAAGGACGCATGTGAACGCAACCTTTCTGATGGGGTTGATGTTTGGGACCAGAAGGTGTTGGCCCATATCATCCGTAGTATGAAGTGGCATAACAAGGAAAAAGTGTTTGACATACCCCCTGCTTATTGCCAGATCTTTGACACTATGGCACATCTTGGTGCTCCTGTCATTGAGCAAATGCAAGCCAGCCGGGAGGCACGGGTGAGGAGTTCATAATCATGGCCCTGATGATTTCAGTAGCAGATGTTACCACATACATGGTAACCCGTCCCAACTCAAGTTCTTGGACCGCACTTAATGCTGCGGACAAGACAGCACATGTGACCACGGCGGAGAACCAGTTGGCTCTGTACTATGAGCTTGACGCCACAGAGCAGACACATTTGAATGCTATTGCAGAGCAGACCCTATTCATTTCCCAGACGGGAGCCGGAGCTGATCAACGTGCAGCCTTGCAAGCAATGGGTGTGTACGAGACCACTGTCACTGATGAGAAATTGCGCAAGAATGAGGAAGTCCCCATTTGTGCCTATGCAAAAAAGGCACTTGCTTCTGTCAAGATAAACGAGGAGCGTGTGTTTGTTAATGCCAGACGCTTAGAGCGAGACGACACTGATTATGGGACTTAGTAGAAAACAAAAGAAGGCTATTGCAGATCTCAAGGCTGTTGAGGTTGCAGCGTACACTCGTAAGCAAATTGATGAGTTGCGTAAGATATATCGGCAAGCCACTAAGGATTTGCAAAGAGTTCTTTTGTCCACAACAGCCACCTCATTGACCAAGAAGTCTGCAGCAAAGACACTTGCTAATGTGAAAATTATAACAAAAGCCCTTGAGGTTGATGTTGTGGAGTGGGGGGAAGACATACTCCCCCTTTCATACAACAGAGGGGTTGATGTTGCTGAGAGGCAAGTGCTTCGTCTTGGTATTTCAGACAGTGTGGCCCGAACAGCTGCTCTCCACACAGCAGCCATAGGTGTTCTTGCGGACAGCCTTGCTGTTGATGTTGTCAAGGTGTCTGGGGAGATAACCCATCTCGCTGGATCCTTTATTCGTAGGGCTCAGCTAGACAGCCTCATGGATCAAGAACTATCTAGGCAAGTTGCTCAGGGCATTATCAAAGGGGATGGGTTCAAACAGTCAGGGAGCCGGTTGCTTCAGGCTTATCGTGAGCGCATTGCTGAAGGGGCCTTTGTTCGGATAGGGGGCCGGAACTACCAATTAGACAAGTACCTTGAGCTTGTTGCCCAAACTCGTACTCGAGAGGCAACCACTGAGGGCACAATCAATACTGCTGTTCAGTATGGCATGGACATAGGGATCTGGGATGTTCATGATAACCCATGCCCACAATGCCAACGCTTTTCAGGAAGGGTGTTCTCCATAAGTGGCACCCACCCAGATTTTCTCCGGCTCGACGTGAGACCCCCAGTTCATCCTAGATGTGAATGCTCCTTCCACCCAACCACTGAGACCAAGTTGAGGGACACTGACATGTATGATAAGCTGGTGGCATTGTCTAAGAACCCAAATATTCCAATACTAAACCAAGGGGACTATGAGAGTATCCTTGGTAGGAAGCCCCTTGAAATTGCTAAGGCAGAAGCCAACGTTCTTGGAAACCTTGAGGAAGCCATGGCCTTATGAGTTTGACCACTGTATACCACAATGCCACGGCAACCCTCACCAGGCATGCTGAGGATAACTATGGCAATGAGCTTTCTGGCTATCCCCAATCAATTGATGTCCCTGTGTACTATAAGCATATCCATCAAGTTGTAAGAACGCTGGAAGGTGAGGAACTTCGTGCCCAGGGCCACATTGAGTTCAGTGATTCTCAGTTGCCATCTGGGTGGGTGCTTGAAGATTTTGACATTACTGTGAACAGTAAAACATACAGAGGTCAGATGCTGGATGTCCGAGATGGTGGTGGGGACCTCACAAAAGTGAGGATCTACTTAGTATGAGTGTAAATTTGAGATTTGAGATTGAGTTTCCTAAGATGATGGGCAAGCTCTTGTCTGATGTGGAGCGTGGCATGGGTAAGGCTGGGATACAAATGCTCACTGATGCCACAACGGAAGTACCCAAAACTCCTCATTGGCGTGGGGTGCTTAGATCCTCAGGAAGTGTGTTTTTGCAGTCTAAGCATATCCACACCGCCAAGGCAGAAGGCCCAAGACCTGGGGCATTCATACCTAACAGTAAAAAGGAATCCCCCACCCCCGCAACTCAATATGGTGGGGGGATTACTCCTGACGAAATAACTGTTGTGGCAGGGTTCAATACTTCCTATGCGAAGAAAATGCATGAGGGGGTGAATTTGAATTTTAAGGAGTCAGGAACAGGGGCCAAGTTCCTAATCATGTCAATGACAAATAATGGCAGCACTTATCTTAAGCTGGCTGCCAAGGAGGCTCGCAGGTAATGATTAATGAATTTTGTGACCACCTTGCCACACTGGTGCCTGGCTATACGGTGGGCAGCAGCATAGTTGTAGGGGTGGTGAACGTTGGCAAAAAGGCCTCCAACACCCCTTACCTATTAGTCCGGGAAATAGGCCCCGCTCCACGGGAAACGGATGGCACGGAGATAATAGCAAAGTCCATCCAGCTGTTGTCTCATCATAATAACTATCAAGCATCAAGGACTATTTGTCATGCTTTTGCGGAGGGGGTCCTAAATAAAGCTAGTATTGACATGCCTACTTATAGTATACTATCTATAGTTGGTGATGAGCCTTCTTATCTAGGGGTTGACGAGAAGGGGCTACATCAATTTGTTTCAAATGTGGTTGTGCGACTAAAGAGGAAAGGAGGCTGATTAGATGTCTGTACACACAGCACAACAGTACAAGGACATTGGGCCTGCAGAGTTGACCTTTAACAGCATTGTTCTTGGCAAGACTGCTATAAACCCTAACGGTGGTACTCATGGTGGAGTTGGTGTGACAATTGGCACAGAGACGCGAGACTCGTTTCGTGATGCCACTGGCACCAACGCTCACGATGGGACCATTGTTGGCCGCACCCTTGGTGTTGAGGCCAACTTGACCGGCTTGAGCCTTGAGCAGTTGGCTGGACTGATTCCTGGCGCGGAACTTTCAGCGGGGGCCCAGAAGGCTCTTGCGTTGAATAACCCTGTTGGGATGTCCCAGCGTGATAACGCTAAATCGTTGGTTATCAAGCCCATTGACTCGGGTGTGGTGTCCACGGATGAAACGGAATGGATTACCATCCCGTTGGCGTTTCCGGAACCGGACTTTGACTTCAAGTTTGATCTTGAGGGTCAGAAAGTCTACAATGTCAAGTTCAAGACCTTCAACGAGCTCACTGGTTCCAGCACCATTGCTACGTTGGGTCAGAACTCAACCTGAGGAGAATAACTGAGTCATGGGTAAGAAGATCAATATCGATGCAATCGCTGGCTTGAGCGATGCAATCGAACTCACGCTTGGGGGCAGGACTTTCAGCATCAGTGATATGAAGAAGGGAACACTGGACCGTGTTACCTCGTTGGGTGAAGAGGCAGACAATGCCGAAAGCATCCACGAGGTGCTCGCCCAGCAGCTTGTGCTTCTCACGGACGGTGGTGAAGAAGACATGGCATTTCTTCTGGGTCTTGATGGAAGGGTGTTGAAGGCTGCGGTCACCAGGGTCATGGAGGAATTGACGGAGGCGGGGGAGCGCAAGCGCAGCAAGAGAAGTGGAAGACGTTAGCTAAGATCTGGCACTTCTTTCCAGGCTTTGCTTACTGCGAGCTCTTAAAGTTGAAAGGTTCTGAGTTAAGGTTTTGGGCCAATGAGACACGTAAAGTTGATGCCCGAACCAAGTATTCATTGATGCTCATGTCATCTACTCCTCACATGAAACCTGAGTTTAGAGACAAGGTCATTAAACAGTTGAATCAGGAGATGGATGGTGTTGAAGGAACCTATGCTGGTGACTTGAAGCAAAGGGAAGAGCAGCACCAAAATCGAAAATATGTTCAGAACATGCTTAAAGGACTTTGATCATGTCGGCTTTTACAGTTGGCTCAATCATAGGTAAGATGAAGTTGAACATCGGCGAGTGGAGACGTTCTGTCGCCGGTGTTCAACGGGATTCTACACGTATTCGCCGTTCATTAAAGATGATTGGGGTATCTGCACTGGCCGCAAGTCGCACTTTTGCCATGATTGGGGCCGCTTCTGTTGTGGCGGGGATCAAGATTGCTAAGTCCTTTATGCATGCTTCCCGCACTATGGAGAATTTCACACTCACCTTAGAGATCATCCTTGGGGATCTTGATGAAGCCAACACCCTTGTTGAGGACATGACCAAGATCGCTCGGGTTGTACCGTTTGAATTTGAGGGGGTGCTGAAAAGTGCTACTCAGTTGTCAGGAGCACTTGGGGGCTCCGCTGATGAGATTCGTGCCTGGATGCCCTTGCTACTAGACCTTGCTGGTGTGATCAAGCCACTTAACATCACACTAGAGGAAACCACAGTTCAGTTCTTGAGGATGTTCTCCTCTGGTGCTGCAGCGGCGGATTTGTTTCGTGAGAAGTCTGTGCTTGCTTTTCTTGGGTTTAACCCTGGGGAGATTGTCTCAGCAAACGAAACCCGCAAGCGTATTTTTGAAGAGTGGAACAAGGACAACTCAAAGTTTCGCGGGGCGGCAATGCGCTTGGCTGAAACATGGGATGGGCAAATGTCCATCATGAAGGATGCATGGTTCCTGTTTCGCAAGGAAGTGATGAAGACAGGCCTGTTTCAAAGCATGAAGGATGGGCTTCGTCAGATTGTTAAGGCACTTACTGAGAATAGAACTGAAATAGACAACTGGGTGTCCAATAATGCCAAACTCTTTTCAAACATTGCTGTGGCTAGTGCCGCCTTTATTGGGCTGACCACAGTGCTTGGTGTTTTAGGTTTGGCTTGGTCAGCGGTGGTTGCTGTGTGGGCACCAGCCGCTGGGGCATTTATGCTGTTAATAGCCCCAATAGGGCTTGTTTCAGTTGCACTGATCGGGCTAGTTGCAGTGTTTTATTGGTATCTGGCAGGATTACGAAATTGGATAAGTGAGAACCAACAACTTTGGGACCTGTTTGTTCGGGACATTGTTACCTCCCTAACTACAGTTAAGGATTTTGTTGTATGGGTTTTTGCTGATATGTTAGAAGCATCAGTTACAGCATTGGCTTGGATAGGCAGGGAAACAGCTGCATCACTGAAGTTTTACACCACTTTAGCAGGGGGATTGCGAGATGCTACATTGGGAACAAAGTCCTTCAGTAAACTTTACAGAAAAGCGTTGTCCGATTCTATGGTGGTCAGTGAAGATTTACTAAAGAAAGATCTTGTTGGGAAATATGTTGCCCAGATGAAAGCGGGGGCCAAAGAAATTCCTGGGCTAGCAAAAGATTTGTTCTCTGGGGAGGCCAAGGTAATAGGTGAGGATTGGGCTGTTGTTAAGGATCAAGCACAAAAAGATGTTGAGTCATTCATTGCTTTTATCAAGGAACAGTTTCCAACAATGACTTCTATTGTTGAGTCACTGAAGAAAAGTTATGTGGACATGGAACCCATTGACATTTCCAAGATGTTTGGGAAGACTCCAACTTTTGATGGTGGTGGAGATGAGCTTAGCAAGAGTGCTCTTAATGCTATTAAGCGTGCAATGGACCAAGCAAAGGCTGTCAGGTTTCAGGTGTACCCGGAAGAGGCCCTTGCTAATGACCTGATGACTATTCAGTTGCTGGCTGCACGGTTCCCAAAGATCTTAGACACAACCACCGTGCGTGGGGCCATGGCTAACTTGTGGGATGATTTTAGAGATAAGGGCATGTCCGCAGCAGTGGATGTTGCTCAGGCAATTAGTATCCTCACCCCTGAGTTTCAGTCCATGTTTGAAGGGGCCAGAGTTGCTGCTGAAGAGCTTCGTATGGAGATGGAGGCAATTAAAGAAAAGAGCCTTGATGCCACCCCAGATCCTAAGATGGATGCAGGTCTCCAAATTATACAGCAACTTCCTCTTGTGGCCAATGCAACGACTGAGTTTCAGCAAAGTTTGGTTGATCTTCAGTACACTGTGGATGCACTGATTGATCAAGGGGATATGTCTAGGTCTGATGGTCAAAACATACTTGATGAGTTCTATTGGGACAGGGTCTCGTGGGCCGCTGAGCTAGGGGTGGCGAAGATTGCCAATGCTATGAACGACCCTGCCTTGAGTCCAGAACAAGCTGAAATGCTTGGCAAGGCTTTGAAGAAGGCCCTTGTTGATGATGTGAGGGAGGCCTACTCAACTCTTGGCAAAGTTGGAGTTCTACTACAAGACTTAGGGGCGGACAAGGCTGGTAAGGTAATCAAAGGGTTGCATGGGATTGTGGGCACAGTGTCACAAATTGGTGGGTCAATTGCAAAGCTCCCAGCTTTGTTTTCAGCCATGCAAACCGGTGGCGTAAGCGCTGCAGCAGCTATTGGCTCAGCCATGCAAACTACGTTCCATATCGTTTCTAATATTGCCCAAACTGTATCGCAGATCATTTCACTGTTTGCTGACCTGGGGGAGGATAGTGAGGAAGAACTCAAGGGGATGGCCAAGGTTATCAATGAGATAGCTGAGGCCAGCGAGCAATGGATTGAAGAGTTTACAGATGCAATTATCGATTTTGCCCGCACAGGGGAGCTCACGTTTAAGGAATTCGCTGACAGTGTGATTGAGGATCTGTTCCGAATTGCGTTTACTGAGCTTATTATGACTCCTATTGTCCAGGGCATTGGCTCTATTCTCCCAATGTTTGGTGGGGGTGGGGTGTTCAACGGAGGGTCTATACAGAAGTTTGGTGGGGGTGGTGTAGTGCAAACACCAACCATGTTCCCAACTGCCAAGGGCACAGGGATCATGGGTGAGGCAGGTCCAGAGGGTGTCATCCCCTTAGCCAATACCGGCAGTGGGCTTGGGGTGAATGCAATTGGGCTTGGTGGTAACGGTACAATTGTCAACGTGTACGCTCAGGGGGCCAAGGACGAGGATGTCACTGTAGAGAAGAGCACAGATGTTAATGGCCAAGAGATTCTGGATATCATGATCAGAAACTCTTGGCGCGCCAGCTTTGGTGAAGGAGAGTTCAACAATGACCTTCAGTCCATGTTCTCTGGTTTGAGAAGGAGACCAATCTAATGCCAGCATGGCTAACATCAGGAGCCACAGACCCCTTCCCACAAGGGCCATTTATTGGGGCAAAGGTTGATTATGACAGCGCTGTAGAATTCTTTCAGACTGGGATTGGCCCTGGCAAAATGCGCATGAAAGGCACCAGGCAACGGGAGTATCACACAACCCCACTTGAACTGACTGGTCGACAGTTAGACTTGTTCAACAATTGGTTCACACTTATTCTTTATAATGGGACTTTGTCATTTACCTGGACAAACATGATCACTGGTGCAGCTGCAACGTATAGGTTCAAAGAAGGGACCCGCCCAAAGTTTGGTCTTGTGTCTCCAGCCCCAAACTATGTTGTCGCCCCAGATAAGGTTGGGGGGGAAACCCAGAGGCATTACACTGGCACAATAGCCCTTGAGTTGATGCCATGAGTGAGCCCCGCAATTTCACCGAAGACTTTGTTGCAGCCCTGTTGTCTCAGACATCTAGCCTTGCCATATTATGGACACTAGAAGTTAAGTATTGGGAGACCGGGGAGGTCTTTCGTCTTGTGAACAACACAGAAGACATTAAAGTTGGTCTGTACACGTATACAGCGTGTGGGTTTTCGCTAAGGATGCCAGAGGAAAAGGACCAAGGCTTTCGCCGTGGCAAATTGGAGGTGGTAAATGTTGACCAGTTGCTGACTGACCTCATGCGCTCGGTGCATGGCAAGTTGACAGTCACAATTCGTGTAATCACCCCCACAGACCTTGCTGCTGTCCCAAAAGAGTTTAACAACATTGAGTATGAGTTTTTGCCTATGGTGGTTACAGACATAACATATGATGATTTCAAGGTGAGGGCCAATCTTTCTTACGAGACAATCTCCACAAGAAAGTTCCCGGCGTTGCAGTTTGCCCCTTTTCATTTTCCAGGATTGTTCTAGATGGACCCATCAAAATACATAGGGATCCCATATGAGTTTAGGGGGGACCGGTTTGATGGGGCCGACTGCATTGGGCTGATTCGTCTTATCTATCAAGAAGAGTTCGGGATAGCCTTACCAATGTATGCCCCAGAGATGGAGTCCCCTGATAAGTCTATGATCATGTCCTCCTTTACTTCAGCCACAAGGACACTGCTTTGGGAAGAAACAAGCACTCCTATTGAGGGAGATGTAGTGTTAATCAATTTGTTTGGAGCCCCTTTTCATTGTGGGGTGTTCTTGCCTGGAAGGCAAATGCTTCATGTTATGGAGAAAACTCATAGTGTGATCGAACGGTTGGACAGTGTGCGTTGGGGGCAGAGGCTTGCTGGGTTCTTTCGTCATAAGGATCATGTCAGTGGACACTAACAAAGTACATGTATCTAGAGGTTCAATCTTCTTCCCAAGTTTCCGGCACTCTGCAAGTTATCCTGAAGGTGCCACAATCACTCAGATCCTGTTGTTGGACAAGATTCCTGAGACCCTTTGGAATTGCCTTGAGGTCAAGCTGAACAATGAGTATGTACCAAAGGACTATTGGCCTCGAGTGAAGCCCAGGGTGGGCACACTTGTGAATATTGGTATTTGCCCGGCAACTGGCAGCGATAACGTGGTGCCAACAAACACTAACCTCATTGACAAGGGCACTATCCGTTTGCTTGCGTTTCTCACAACCACAATTGCGGCTAACGCCATCCCCTCATTGATTGGTCTTGCTGGGCCATGGGGTGTGGTTGTTCAGACAGTGTTCAGTATCATTGGGATCTTTCTTTCCTCCACCTTTATTGCGGCTCCCTCTGATCCTGAGGAAATAGAACGTTACTCTTTGGAGTCTGTCCAGAATAGGATGCGGCCCTACCAAGCTGTCCAGAAGCACTATGGCAAAATGCGGGTGTATCCTGATCTTGCTAGTGTCCCGTTCACAGAGATTGTTGGTGACGACCAGTACATAAACTTGCTGTTTTGTATTGGGTACAGTCCACTTGTTGTTACAGAGATTAAGATTGGGGAGAAGGACATTTCAGAGTTTTTATCTGAAGGTGTCACAATTGGGCTGTCCTCTGGGTGGGGTGCCCCATCAGATGTTGTGCAGGACTTTAGCCTTGGGTCAGATCCTGAACAGATAATGGTCAATGAAGAGCTTGAGTATGCCCCATCCTGGTACAAGGATGGGTCTGTTCAAGAAAAATGTGGGTCAGACACAGTTGTATACTTCTGGGGGGTTGATGATGAGGGCAATGCTATTTATTCTTTTGACCCACCCCCCACTCTGCATCCAAAACACCTCCAGATTCGAGCGGATCACCGTGAGACCAGAATCTCTGTGCATGATGGGCGACTTCGTGATGAAGTGCACGAATATCTAACCCCAATGGACACTGTTCGTATTGGCCTAGATCTTATGTTCCCTGATGGATTGTACAACACAGATACTGATGGGAATGTGAACAGCGAGCGTGTTGATGTTGCCATAAGGTATCGCCCCAAAGGTGCTACTGGGTATAACAATTGGACATATGTCTACCCTTATTGGAACAATCCTAATCTTGTGGCTGAAGTGCAAGAGATCACTATAATTGTTGCACTACAAGCACTGCAATCTGGACTCCAAGACATTCAAGACTTTACAGCACAGATGCAAGCAGTCCCCGCTGTGGAGCGTGAGTTAACTGTGAAGTTGCACACATGGGCTGATGAAAGAATAAACAACATTATAGACAAGACCGTTGTCTTAATAAGAGACCCATCCTCTTCATTAACCCTCGCCCAGAAAGACATCTTCAGTCAGCTTAGAACCAGTGTAATCAATTTCAAGGCTGAAACTGACAACACCACTGATGTGAGTTCCACAGATGACTTGGTTTCTGTTGGCCCAGAAGATGTGAACACAGTGCTGTCTGCGGCGCAGATGTTGCTTAGTTTCTTTGAGGACAGCATTGCAGTGTCCGAGTACATAGCACAGGGGATTGGGCCAGAGGCAGCAACACTCAGACCTTTCCACAGGTATCTTATCCACAAGAGAAATCTGGGCCGGTTGTTTGGCCCACCTGAAGCTGGATCTTTTGCAATTACACAAATAGATGCCCGTGCTGGGCTGTTTCGTAGAGGCCTGGAGTTTTCAGTTCTTAAGGGCCAGTATGAGGTACAGGTTCGTAGATCCAGCATCAAGGTGACAGCGGACAATATTCATCACATTGTGCTTATTGGGTCTTTCAGAAGTTTCTCAGCTCACTCTCCTGTGAGTGACTTTGTTGCAGAGAACATGGTGCTTATGCATATGCGGGCTAGGGCCACAGAAGAACTCAACTGTACTGTCGATATTGTTAACTGCATAGTGGAAACCCCACTTCATTATTGGGATGGGGCTGCATGGTCAGAGGACGCTGTCCTTACAAATCCGGACACTGGTGATAATGTAAGCCAAAGCCCTGCCTGGGCTTTTGCGGACATTATACGTGGGTCTGCATCTGAAGACCCTGTTTCAGACTCCAGTGTGGACACCACCAGGTTATTAGAGTTTGCTGATTACTGCACTGAGAATGGGTACTACTTCAATGGAACCTTTGATCGGGCTAAAACTGTTGAAGAGTCTCTTCAGGATGTGTGTCGTGTGGCCAAGGGGTCCATCTCCTTACGTGATGGGAGGTTCTCTTTGGTGTATGAGCATGAGCAGTCTACTCCTGTTGCTTTGATCACCCCCCGCAATATTGCTCCCAGCTTTTCAGCCTCTAAAACCATGATTGCTCCTCCTGACGCCTTGAGAATGAAGTTCAAGAACCCAGACAACGGGTATCAGATGGATGAGATGTATGTATATTGTGATTGGTTTGGTTCTGGTGGGGCCTCCCCAGTAGAGGTGGACAGGTATTTTAATGGTGGGGGGCA
>Ga0307992_1000743_pt1 | contig 20161 bp, 17 predicted proteins | sample EllFjometagen133_FD_203162 | JGI IMG/M metagenome (GOLD analysis project Ga0307992, IMG submission 203162) | Marine microbial communities from Ellis Fjord, Antarctic Ocean - #133 | ecosystem: Environmental > Aquatic > Marine > Unclassified | place: Southern Ocean | collected 2014-10-08
AGAAACCCAATACGGAGAAACTGAAGTAGAAACACTAGAAGACACAGCTAGGACAGAAGGAGAAAGTTCTGCTACTTCCCCTGGCGGAGGCGGGACTATTATTATAGATAAAACAGACAAAGTGGCGCCTAGTATATCGGATGTTAAGGTGTCTAAACTTGGAGCGAAAACAACTACTATTTTTTGGAGGACAGATGAAGAGGCTAGTAGTTTTATTGAATACAAAGATTATCAAGATAAAATTAGGATGGTAGGAGAGTTTAATAATATAACAAATCATTCACTTGTGTTGGAGTATTTATTACCATCAACCTCCTACAACTTTCGAGCTCTATCCACTGATTCATGGGGAAACATAGGGATGTCAAAAAATAAAACATTCGCAACTTTGTCATTAGCCGAAGAAGCACAATTAGAAGAAGAATTAACATTCGAAGAAATTCAAGCTCTAGTATCTAAAGAAGAGGGCATGAAATTGGAAGACGAAGAATCCACTCTCCTCTTAGCCGCTAAAAAAGCTATGAGTATATTCAAGAAAATGGCCTCTAGTGTCTCGATTGATTCTCTAGAATCAGTGCTAATGGAACAAGTAAGTGATATAGATATATTAGCTAGTTCCATCCCAGCTCCATTACTCTCCGGAGAACCAAAAGTAATCACTACCGCTACTGGCGCTACCGTAGCCTGGAGGACAGATAAAGACTCTAATTCATTAGTTGCTTTAGCTCCCGAAGGGAGCTACAAAGTAGCTGATAACAACGACGGTGTCTATCTCCAAGTAGTTGGTAATACCACTGACACTACCAAAGAACACATTGTCTCAGTCTATGATCTAGAACCAGATACAATCTACCACTATCAACTCAGAAGTAAGGCTCTGATTGGCCCAATAGCTAAGTCGCGTGATTTCACGTTCCGCACCCAGTCTGAGTTAATCCAGATAACCAACTATACTGTAGAACTAATTAGTCCAGAAGAAGCTATATTCAAATGGGTAACTAATATCGAATCAGATTCTACTATTAAATACACTCCCTACAGAAACAATGTACTAGCTACTGACGAAGCTAGAACTAAATATATGGATATTAGTACTAATATTCACGAAATGGATATTAAGACCCTAGAAGCTGGTATTACTTACCGCATAGAGCTAATTAGCAAAGATATCGAAGGTAATCAAACTAGTGAAATTATTGATAATTTCAGTACAGCCAATGATGACCTACCACCAGTAATAACCCAAGTTCAGACCAAATCAGCCATCTCACCAGGCAAGAACACCAAAGTCCAAACTATCATTATCTGGGCTACTAATGAATTATCCACCTCCAGGGTCTATTTCCAGGAGGGGATAGCTAGAGCCGATCAGGAGCTAAGCGACCAAACCGGACAGGAAAACTCCTATACCAAGAGACATGTAGTAGTTATCACTAAATTTGATCCAGGCAAAGTATATTCATTCAGAGTAGAATCTATTGATTCGGGTGGTAATACTGCTATATCAAAGATATATACTATTCTTACCCCTAGACAACAGGAATCAGTCTTCCAGGTTATCATGAAAAACTTAGAAGAGATTTTTGGTTGGGTGGGGAAGATTAGGGATTGATGGGTAAAATCATTAAATTTATTCCAATTTAGTTATTTTAATAAAAATTGGACATTTTTTGCTAAATTTACTAGAATATACTTAACTTGTGTAAAAAATAATAATATATTTATGGCTAATAATACAAAAATTAACGAAAGAGAGGAGCGTATAAAAAAACTCGAAGAATTTAAAAAACTTAACATAGATCCATATCCTGCAAAATCACATAGAAATCATGTAATTGCAGATGTTTTAAAAGATTTTAAAAAACTAGAAAAAACAAAGAAAAAAATAACTATATGCGGACGTTTAAGAACCATGAGAAGTCATGGTAATTTAACATTTGTAAATATTCAAGATGCTAGTGGTATTATTCAAATTGCTTTATCCAAGGCAGAATTGAAAGAAAATTATAAAACATTTATAAAATTAATTGACATGGGTGATTTTGTTGAAATAGAGGGTGAGTGTTTTGTTACGCACAAAGGAGAGGAGAGTGTTCTTGTTAAAAATTGGAAAATTTTATCCAAGGCAATAAGGCCTTTGCCAGATAAATGGCATGGCATAAAGGATGATGAGGACCGCTATAGAAAAAGATATCTAGATATTCTTTTTAATGATGAATTAAAAGAAATTTTTATAAAGAAATCAAAATTTTGGGATGTAACTAGAAGTTTTATGATAAAGAATGGTTTTTTTGAAGTTGAAACTCCTACTTTGGAATTTACTACAGGAGGGGCTGAGGCAACTCCATTCAAGACTCATCATAATGATTATGATGTAGATTTGTTTTTAAGAATTTCCGTTGGTGAGCTTTGGCAAAAGAGATTGATGGCCGCTGGATTCGAAAAAACTTTTGAAATAGGAAGAATTTATAGAAATGAAGGATCTAGTCCAGAGCATACTCAAGAATTTACAAATATGGAATTTTATTGGGCTTATGCTGATTATGAAGATGGAATGAAATTAACTCAAAAATTATATCAAACTATTGCTAATGATGTTTTTGGTACTATGAAGTTTCAAACTCGTGGTCATAAGTTCGATTTTTCTGGCGATTGGAAAAAAATTGATTATCAAACTGAAATTAAAAAACAAACAGGAATAGATGTTCTGAAAGACAATGAAGAAAAAATGAAGAAAAAACTCGATGAATTAAAAGTAAAATACGAGGGTGAAAATCGTGAAAGATTAATTGATACTTTATGGAAATATTGTCGAAAAAATATTTCAGGCCCAGTTTTTTTAGTTAATCATCCTAAGCTAGTTTCACCTCTAGCCAAAGAGAAAAAAGACTCTCCAGGCCTAACAGAGAGATTTCAAATTATTATTGCGGGAAGTGAAGTTGGTAATGGGTACAACGAGTTGAATAATCCAATTGATCAGGCAAAAAGATTTGAAGAACAGAAAAAATTATTAGAAGCTGGAGATAATGAAGCTATGATGAGTGATGACGAATTTGTAGAAATGCTTGAGCATGGTATGCCTCCAACATGTGGCTTTGGCTTTGGTGAGAGATTATTTGCATTTCTAGCAGACAAGACCTTACGCGAATCAACCTTATTTCCTCTCATGAAACCAAAAAACCATATTCCAAGCTCAGTTTCTCATAACGTTAAAAGTGAAGAACTTGAACTAGGGATAGATTATAAAAAAGCTAAGAAATTAGTTGATAAGCATATCAAGGATAAATTTACCAAGCTTCATATGATCGAAACTGAGGCAATAATGCGTGCTCTTGCAAAACATTTTAATGAAGATGAAGAGAAATGGGGAATAATTGGTTTACTTCATGATATTGATTGGGAAATAACAAAAGACAATACAGATGACCATGGTGTGGAGATGGTAGCTATAATTAAAAATGCAGGTGGAACTGATTTTCTAATAGATACAATTCAATCTCATATCTATGGACATGGAGCTGAAGAATTTAAAAATAAAAGAAGATCCACTAGATTACAACATGCCTTAGCTGCCTCAGAAACTTTAACAGGTTTGATTATCGCTTCCGCTTTAATGCAACCAGACAAAAAGTTAGCTAGCGTCAAATTAAGTTCGCTAAAAAAGAAATTTAAAACTTGTAAATTTGCTGCAAATTGTAACAGAGATATTATAAATGAATGTGAAAAAATAGATATCCCAATCGATGATTTTCTTAAAATTAGCTTAGAGGCATTACAAAATATTTCTGATGAATTAGGATTGTAATATGGAAAATATTGAAAAAATATTTGAATTTGCAACAACAGTTGGAAAATTAAAAGAAGAGTTTAGATTTAAAGCTTCTAAAGATATAAAAGGAGATACAGTTGCAGCGCATACTTGGAGAATGTCATTATTAATCGTTATTGTTGCTCAGGAGTTAAAATTAGACATTGATATTTTATATGCTACAAAGATTGCTCTCGTGCATGATCTACCTGAAGCTGTTACTGGTGATTTGGATGCATATTTAGTTTTTAAAGACAAAAACTTGAAAACTGATAAAAACAATAATGAAAAAGAAGCAATGAGGGAAATAAAGAATGAGTTACCAAAAGATATTGGTGATGAAATTTATAATTTATGGAAAGACTATAGTAAGCAAAATAGTCTAGAAGCTAGATTTGTTTATTCCATGGATAAAGTTGAAGGAATATGGTCATATCTAGAATTTCAAAAAAATGATTTTGACAATAATGATTTAGTGGCGACCTATCATAATCCTGGTTATAAATTATTTCCAGATCTAAAACCTGTCCTAGATTATGTTAAAAAACATATTAAAAAAGAATTTAAAAAAAGAAACATAGAATGGAAAAAAGAATATGATGATTATAAATAAAATATTATTAAACTTTAATAATAGTATCTCCCCTCGGGGTAATAATTTTTGTTTTATTAATTCTATATACTACTTACTAATAACTATAAACTAAACATATGCTAGACATAAAATATATCAGAGAAAATAAGGACGCGATCAAGGAGGCTGCTAAGAATAAGAATATAAAAGTTGATATTGATAAATTATTCGAAATTGATGAAAAAAGAAGAGAATTGATCCAGAAGTCAGACGATCTTCGAGCTACAAAGAATGAATTAAGTAAACAAACTAAAGGTGGCAAGCCTAGTGCTGAGGTAATTGAAAAAAGTAAAAAATTAAAAGAAGAATTAATTTCAGCAGAAACTGAACTCAGTAGAATTGATAAGGACTATATGGAGCTAATGGTAAAAGTGCCAACAATTCCATCAAAAGATACGCCGATCGGTAAGGATGAAAGTGAAAATGTTCCAGTTGAGGAATTTGGTAAAAAAACTAAATTTTCTTTTATCCCAAAAGATCATATTCAACTAGGCAAAGATCTTGATATTATCGATATTGAAAGGGGAGTAAAAGTTTCTGGTTATCGTGGTTATTATCTCAAGAATGAAGGTGTTAATTTAGCTATGGCTCTTATGATGTTGGCCCTAGAAAAATTAACCCTAAAAGGTTTTACACCTTTTATCCCACCAACATTGGTGCGAAACTTCTCTTTGTTTGGTAGTGGTTATTTTGCTGGTACAGAGTACAATCCTGAGGTGGACGAAATCTATAAAATAGCCAATAAAGAAGTAGAGGCAGATGGTAAGAAGAATAAAGAAGATAAATTTTTAGTAGGAACTGCCGAGCCATCATTGTTAGCTTATTACTCAAATGAAATATTAGATGAAAAACAATTACCCATGAAGGTCTGCGGTTTCTCTCAATGCTATAGAAGTGAGATCGGTTCATACGGAAAAGACACCAAAGGACTTTATAGAGTTCACGAATTCATGAAAGTAGAACAGGTTTGTATTTGTCCAGCTGATGTTGATATAGCTGATAAGATGCATCAAGAGATGGTAGAGATATCAAAAGAACTTCATAGTGACCTTGAATTACCTTACAGAGTGTTACAAATGTGTACAGGAGATATGAGTGCTGGAAAATACAAAATGTTCGACCTAGAAGCTTGGATGCCAAGTAGGGATGATTGGGGAGAGACTGGATCTGCCTCGAATTTCCTTGATTGGCAATCAAGACGCTTGAATGTGAAATACAGAACCAAAGACAATGAGAAAAAATTTGTTTATATTATAAACAATACAGCGCTTACCACCATTCGACCGTTAATAGCAATCCTGGAAAATCACCAACAAGAAGATGGTAGTGTGATAATTCCAAAATCACTTAGAAAATATATGCCAGGTGGTCAAGAAAAAATAGAAATTAAAAAATAAAATAATAGTAAGTAGTTAGTAGGCTGTAGTGAGTAGTATTCTGCAAATCACCAATTACTCACTTCGAATTAAAACATGTCAATAAAAATAGATTACGAAAAGTGTTGCTGGAAAGATGGTAAATGCATAAGTTGCTCTTGCGGTGAAGCTTGCACTGGTTGTGTCGAGGTATGCCCTGTTAGCGCCTTGGTGCGTGAAGATAAATTAGAATTAGACGAAGCAAAATGCTTAGATTGCGGTGTTTGTATAAGCGCTTGCAAGCATGGTGCTATATCATTTTAAAATATGAAAAAAATAAAATTAGCTTTATTGTCAGGAGGCATTTCAGGCGAAAGAGAAGTGTCTTTAGTGTCCGGAGAGCAGGTTTACGAAGCACTAGATAAAAATAAATACGAAATATTTCGTTATGACCCGAAAACAGATTTAAAGAAATTTCTTAACGATGCAACTGATAATAAATTTGACGTTGTGCTTCCAATTCTCCATGGTCCATTTGGTGAAGATGGCAAATTACAAGGCATGTTGGACATGATTAATATTCCTTATGTTTTTTCAGGATGCTTAGCCAGTGCTACGGCCATGAATAAATACAAAACTAAAGTTTTAGCCGAAGACTTTGGCGTGCCAGTCCCAAAAGATATATTAATATCAAAAAATGACAAATTAGATTTTGATAATTTCATAGATTCACTTTTATTACCTATAGTAATTAAACCATCTGAACTAGGGTCGTCTGTTGGTATTTCAATTGCAAAAACAAAAGAGGAGTTAGAATCTGGGATCAAAAAAGCTTTTGAATTTGATAGCTATGTTTTATTGGAACAATTTATAAAAGGACGGGAGTTAACTGTAACAATGATGGGATCCGATAGTCCTGAAGTGTTAGCAATCACAGAGATCATTCCATTAGCATCTGATTTTTATGATTACGAAGCTAAATATGCTGATGGTGGCAGCAAACATGTTTGTCCTGCAGACATTCCAAATGAACTTCAAAACAGACTTCACGAGAACGCTCTTAAAGTTTTCAAAGCTATAGGATGTAAAGATTTGTCTCGAGCTGATTTCATGTGGGATGATGTGAATGATAAAATATACTTTATAGAAATAAACACTATACCTGGAATGACAAAAGTAAGCCTGGCTCCAGAAGCTGCAAAAGCAGTTGGTATAGAATTTTCTGATTTCTTAGATAAATTAATTTCTTTTAATATAAAAAAATAAAATCTCTACTTACTACAAACTACTCACTAACAACTAAGTATAATGTTTGAAAGAACGAAAAATCTTAATCTCTCCATAATAAAACAAATCGAACTCAAGGCAAGCAAATACTTTGACTCTATTTCTCTCGCTCAGGGTATAGCTGATTTTGATACCCCGGGTTGTATAAAACGACGAGTTGAAAAAGCTTTAAATAGGGGAGTGACAGCTAAATATTCATTGTCTCCTGGGCTTCCTGAGTTACGAGAGTTAATAGAAATATCTCTGGCCAAGGAAAATATGTTTTATGACTGGCAAAAAGAAATTATTGTTACAGCTGGATCCATAGAGGGAATAACAGCTACTATTCTTACAATTACAAATCCAGGAGACGAGATAATTATTCCGGAGCCTACATACACCTCTTATAGAGAAGTAATCACTCTTGCGGGCTGTAAATCAGTATTTGTTCCTCTGAATGAATCTAAGGGTTGGGCTTTTGAACTCGAGCAATATGAGAAAGCAATTACTGATAAAACAAAAGCAATTTTTTATTGTAATCCAAATAATCCAACCGGAACAATATACACAAAAGATCAATTACTAGACCTAGGAAAACTTGCTGAAAAGCATGATTTATTTTTAATATCTGACGATGTTTACAAAGATTTTATATACGATGACACAGAAATGTTTTCACTTGCCGAGGTGTCCGAATTACGAAAGAGAGTGATAAGACTATTTAGTTTTTCAAAAGCATATTGTATGACTGGCTGGCGGGTAGGATATCTACATAGTGATGAATCAATTGTAAAAGAAATCCTGAAAGTACATGACTGTCTAGTAACTTGTGCGCCCGTTATATCTCAATACGCCGCTATGGGCGCTCTAGAGATGGGGGAGGGGGATATAGAAAGGTTTAATAAAGAGTATGTCAAAAGATTAAATATTACTTGTGATAGATTGGATAAATTAAAAGAACATTTTAGTTACGTACGACCAAATAGTTCTTATTATGTATTTCCCAAAATTGAATCAGGTGAGAAAAATTCATGGAAATTTGTAGATAGTTTATTAGAAAAGACACATGTGGCCGTTGTCCCCGGGGTAGCTTTCGGACCAAACGGCGAAGGTCATTTTAGAATAAATTTTGGCAGAAGTGAACAAGATTTAATTGAAGCATTTGATAGAATGGATAGTTATTTAAAATAATTGATCGTTACTAAAATGAAAAAAATATTTACATATACATTAAAATATATATTAAAATATACATCCAAGCTTGTTTTGTTGATTCATCGACCAAGAATTATTGTAGTTGCAGGTAGCGTTAATAAGACTTTTGTTAAGGAAAGGGTGCGCGATGTATTAAAGAAAAGGGGATACAGCGTTCGAGCTAATTCAAAGAATTTTAATACTGAAATTGGGTTGCCTTTGGCTATTCTTAATTTACCTAGCGCTTATAGCTCGTATGTGGGCTGGTTAAAAATAATATTTAAAGCAATTGGTCGAATTTTTCAATTTAAATTTCCAAAATATTTAGTTTTAGAATTAGGAGTGTCTGATAGGGGAGATATGAAATATTTACTTTCTATAGTGAAACCTAGTGTGGTTATAATCACCGACATAACCAAAAGATATATGGAGGGCTTCAGAGATTTGAATTGTTTATTAGATGAATATAAATATTTAGTAAATAAAATATCAAGTGATGGACTAGTAATATTAAATAATGACAATAATAAAATACTTGAAGTTTTAAAAAACTTTAAAGCTAAAAAAATAACATACGGTATAGAGAAGCAATCAGATTGGCAAGCGATAGAAATAAACAAAAATAAAGACGGACAATCTGTTAAAATTCTTAACAATAATATTATAAATAATTACGATATCAACCGATTTGGCGAGCATCATGTTTATGCGTTTTTAGTCGAGCTAGCTATTCAAAAAAATATTAATAAAATATGATAAAGATTAGGAGGAAAAAAGTTTATAAATCAAAAACATATAGCAATCCTTATTTTAGGAGAAATGTTAAAAATTTTCGTATTAATATTTCTTGGAACTGGAAAAGTAAATTGGCAATGTTTAGTGGTTTTGTTTTTATTGTAATTATTTTATATACTATTTTTTACTCTCCATTTTTGAGAATCAATCATATTAATATAAGCGGGAATAATAGAGTGGGACAAAATGAATTACTAGACATTGCTTGGCAACAAATAAGAACAAATAAATTATTTATATTACCTCAAAATAATTTATTATTATCAAATAAAGATGATCTAATTAAGGCCTTTGATAGTAGATTTAGTTTCGAAGATATTAAAATAGATAAAAAGTTTTCTCATACATTAAATATAGAAGTTCAAGAAAAGTCTTATGCGTTTGTATGGGTAGAGAATGATGTTTATTATTATTCTGATATTGATGGTTATATTATTAAAGAAATTAGTCCCTTGGATATAAAAGAAAAAAAATATCCTGTCGTGGAAAATAAACTTGAAAATAAAATAGCAAATAATAAAATAGAATTAGATCAAACGGTTTTTTATTTTGCAATAGATGCATACAATTCAATATCTAATAAAAGTGATGAATATAAAATAGATAAATTTGTTTTGTCTGAGGATCAAAATACGTTGAAATTGAAACTAGTAGATGGACCTGAGATTATTTTTAATCTAAATAATATATTAGAAGATCAATTGGGCAAACTAGACATCATTAAAGAGGAAAAATTAAAGAATGATTTTGATACAAAGAGCTATATTGATTTAAGATTCGGAGACAGGGTGTATTATCGCTAATATTAGTTAAAATATGTATTATTTAGCTAATTTTAGCTAAATTATCATAAAAAGGGAAGTGAGTGTATAAAGTTATTAGGAGAAGCTATGTAATGTATGTAATAAAAAATAATTTTAAAACAAATAGAGATTTTTGTAAATTGATAGCATCTGTTAAAATATAGTTAAAGATAAATAATTTATTATATTATTTTATAAATTATTATATAAATATACTTATTTATATATTTATAAATAATTTGTAATTTGTAGCCTATGGAAAAGACATTTAAATTTGTATTATTTATAGCAGTTTTGGCATTTTGTATATTAATTATTGGAATGTTTTTATTAATCTTGAAGGCTGTGTTGCTTATTAACCCAGAAATACATATGTTTGGCTTGACTATAGTATAGATAAGATATACTATAATATATATAATACGTTAATTAATCTACATTATGCGAAGTACTGTATATAACGTTTTTAAAGCTCTTATATACTACTCTTTCTAAGTATGGCAAATAAACCAATAATCGAATACCTCCCCGACTTCTTGGATTATTTAGAAATAGAAAAAGGTCTTGCAAATAAATCTCAAGAAAATTATTCTAGATTTCTAAATAAGTTTTTCAAATGGTTAGGTGAAAATAAATTAGATAAGCTCAAGCCTGAGTCCATCTCCCCTACTCATATATCAAAATATCGAATTTTTTTAGCTAGGCATATGGACCCTAGGACCAAAAAAACGTTAAAAAAATCAACACAAAATTATTATCTAATAGCTCTTAGAAGTTTATTAGAATTTTTTGCTGAAAAAGATATTAAGTCATTACCGAGTTCGAAAATAAAACTAGCTAAAGACAAGTCTGATAGAGAGGTTAAATTTTTGTCATTAGATCAAATAGAGAGACTTTTACTTGCTCCAAAAAAAGACACTATCATAGGTCTTCGTGACAAGGCGATATTAGAATCATTTTTTTCCACTGGCCTTCGTGTAGCAGAGCTTGTTAGTCTAAATCGGGATCAATTACGTATCAAGAATAACACAACAGAACTTGAAATATCTATAGTTGGTAAAGGAAGTAAGGTGCGCACGGTATACTTCTCAGAGAGGGCCATAGGTGCTATTAGAGAATATTATAACAAGAGAAAAGACATTGACCAGGCTTTATTTATAAACTATAAACCAGGCATAGAAAAAACTAGTCTTTCAAGACGCTTAACTCCTAAAAGTATAGAAGATATTGTAAAAAAATACGTTATAATTGCTGGTTTACCAGTAATGGCAACTCCACACACCATAAGACACTCATTTGCTACTGATTTACTCTCTCAGGGGGCAGATTTACGTCTTGTACAGGAGTTTCTGGGTCATAGAAATATAGCTACTACACAGATATATACTCATGTAACCAATAAGCAACTACGAGATATGCATAAGAAGTTGCATAGCGGGAAGAGATTAAAGAATAATTGACACAAATAATTATAGATGATTAAATAAATAATATTAAATATTAGTACAAAAAAAGAGGGAAATATTTATCAACCGCAAATTCAGGAGGTGTCATGAAAAAATCAAAAAAAAGACCATTTACAAAACAAGGATTGAAAGTTATGCAGCTCATCAGGATGGAGGCAATGGGCCGTCCCAGAAAAACCAAAAAAACTCCTAAAAAAAGAAATCGGTATTCATGGTAAAATCATCCGATATTTTGAAACATAAAGGTATTCGCAACAATACTTAGTTGCGTTTACCTTTTTTATTTTCTAAAATTTTCTTAAAAATGAATCTTTAAGTTTGTATCTTTTTTTAATAGTTCTATATTTTCAGTAACTTGAGTGTAGAATTCTGGATAATGCTGTCTAAAAATCCAGTGCATTTTATAAAACTGTCTAAAAGGTTTTTTTTGATGATGTGCTACTTCATGACAAAGTATTTTTAGTATGCTAGAAATCTTTTTTGGCTCTCGTTTTCTTGGAGTAAATATATCAATAGTAATAGAGCCTGTTCTTAGGTTGGTTCTACCAAGCACTATTGTTCTCCTATTCACCTCTCCCCTTCTTTGCATTGGTTTGAATTGGAGATTTCTGACACCAATTGTTTCAAGAGCTTGGTCGCAAATATTTTGTACTAATTTTTCGTGTTTCATAAAAAAATGTATATGATACATTACTTGTTTATATATAAATTTTTCATTTACTCAATAAAGTGATTACTTAAGGTAAGTATTCTAATGGATTTACTGGAATACCGTTAGATCTAACCTCAAAATGTAAATGTGGTCCAGTTGTAAGTCTGCCTGCACCTTGAGTACCTGGAGCGCCTCCTGAGAGGCCTATAGTTTGTCCTTGAACGACATATTCGTCTTCTTGCACATATATCTTTGAAACATGACCATAAACTGTTGAGAGGCCGTCTCCATGTACTATCATGATATAGCTATAACCAAGCCCAGCGTTTTTTGCTCTTGCCACGTACCCAGAGGCTGATGCTTTAAGAATTGATCCTTGTCCTGCTCTTATATCTATTGCTGGATGCTCAAAAAGGTATCTGAAAGGATATTCAGGGTCATGAAAGTATGCAGTAATTATATTTTTTGTGACTGGCCATATCAAGCCATTATCATTAAACTCAAGCTTGTCCCCTGACAGATTAGACATTCTCTCTCTGACTTTTTTTTCTAAATTTGTTATATCTGCAGCGGCTTGCGCTTGTTCTTCTTTGGCAGATTGTAATAATTCTTGATATTTTTTTTCAGAATTAACAACTTCAGTTAGTAAATATTCTTTACTTTGTTGCTCTGACTCAAGGGCAAGTTTTTTATTTTCTAAATCTTTTTTGAGTTTTATGAGTTGGGTGTTTTTTTCATTTAGATTCTTAATACTTCTTTCAAGTTGAGTTTTATGTTTTTCCAAATCACCTAGACTTTCAGACATTTCATTATTTACATCTTCCAAATACTTAATTTGATTTAAAAAATCAGTTAAAGAATCGTTTAATAGTAATATTTCTAATGTATTAGCTCTTTTTTGTTTATACATTAATTTTAATATATTCCCAATATGTTCTTTTTCGCTGTCTATTTGTAAATTTTTATCCTCTATTTTGAGGTTTGTTTTTTTTATTTCCAGATTCACTTTATCTATCTCAATGCTAGTTTCCTCAATATCAAGTTCTGATTTTAGCACTCTATTATCAAGGATGTACATTTGATTCGATAGAGATGCTTGTTCTTTTTGCGTTTTTTTTATTTTGTTTGAATATTCTTCTTGTTTGTTTTTTATATCATCTAATTGATTTTTTTTCTTTTGTATTTCGTTATTTAGTGTTTTTACTTCTGTATTTACGACATCTTCATTTTCGCCAACAGCAAAATTCGGCCCAATAATCAAGGTCGCTAGTAAAAAGAAGACTATTATTAATAATTTATTATTTTTTATCATCATTTTTATTATAACATTTATTTTTGTTTTTATAAAATATGTAGATTAAAGATAGAATAATGCCAATCGCACCGAATAGTATATCATAATAAGAATGAAATATTTTATCTAAATACCCTGTATTTGTACTATAACTTTGCTCTGCTGGAAATGTAGTTACATAAAAAATAAAGAAAGACCAACAAAGAAGAAAGTAAAATTTTTTTATTTTAATTATTGTGTTGCTTGTTTTCATATAACGATAAAAAAATTAATATCATAATCATAATTAAAAAAATTAAACCAAGGGCAAACATCTTACCTATACTTTGTAAAAATAAACCACTAAGACCAAAAAATAAAGCCAGGGAATAATAAATTAAAACAGTCTTTTTTTGATTTTTGGTAATATTTAGAAGCCTATAATGAATGTGTTTGTCATCTGAGTGAGAAAATGGATTTTGTCTTTTTGCAAGTCTTCTAACGACGGTCCAGGCTAGGTCAAGTAATGGTATTCCCATGACTAATAATGTAATAGCAATTTTTCCTCCGGAAATAATAGCTAGCACGCCCAAGGCAAAGCCCAAAAATAAAGACCCGCCTTCACCTAGAAATATTTTGGCCGGATGCCAATTAAAAATTAAAAAACCAAAACATGAAGCCGCTAAAATAAATGAAGACAAGCCAATATCGGGCTGATAGTATTTTGTGGTCATGGTAAATAAGAAAATAATTATAGCTCCAATCATGATCGTGCCTGTAACTAGTCCATCAATACCATCCAGTAGTTTGGTGGTGTACATAAGCGTCATAAGCCAAGAAAATATCATTATGTTTGAAAATGTAAATATATTCATTAAAGTGTTATCTAGGAATAGGTATCCCCCTAATGGGTTTGTAATTTTTTCTATTTCTACTCCGCCTATAATTAAAGAAATAATTGCTAAGATAGGGAAAATTATTTGACATTTTGGTTTTATGTTATATTTGTCATCCAAGAATCCTCCTATTATTAAAAAAATACTACCAATAAAAAATCCTAGCCAATGCCAGGGATCCAATTCACCTATTAATATTTTATCTTTTACAAAAAATAAAACTAAAAAAAATGTCAAAAAGATAGCTGTGCCTCCCAAAAGAGGGGTGCTTTTTTTGTGAATTTTTCTAGTGTTTATTGGGCGATCTAAGATATTAAATTTTTTGGCTAGAAATTTTACAATATATGTAAAAAATACACTAAGAAGCAAACATATAATAAATATTTTTGTATAAAAAATTATCATACTATTGGTTTAATAAAGGTAAGGTAAAGCTGAAAGTGGAACCATTGTCAATGCTGGAGTTTTCTAATTTTAGCTCTCCCCCATTAGCCTCTATTATTTTTTTAGATACATAGAGACCTAATCCAGAGCCCTCTGGTCTAATCAAGGATGCCTTTGAGCCTCTGGAAAATTTCTTAAATAATCTTTTTTTGTCATCATCGTTTATCCCAACACCAGTGTCTGATATTAATATTTTTATATAATTTTTTTTATCTTTTGAAATTTTTTTGTAAGAAATTGTTATTGTTCCCTCTCGAGTATAGAATATTGCATTGTTTATTAAATTCGTTATAGCATGATAGACTTGGTCTTGGTCACACTTAACTGGAGTTAAAACAAAGCTTGGCTTGTTTAGGATTATTTTTTTTTTATCTTTTTTTAATTGAACTTTCGATCTGTCGTCTATAGCGTCTCTGACCACTGTTTCAATATCAGCAATGTCAATATCCATTTTTAATTTTCCACCTTCTAGATCATAGGCAATCCAAAAATCAGATAAAGTATTTTTGATACGCTCAAGACCCTTTCTCGCTATTATTAGACTTTCATTAAAGGGCATTTCATTTTGTTCCCCAGCTTCTAGAGAATATTGTATCAATGATAAAGGAGAATTTAATTGATTGTGAACTACACGTAAAAAATCACTTTTCATTTCAATTAATTCATTTAAACTTTTATTTTTTTCTACTATATCTTCATACAAACTAGCGTTTTCTAGTGCTGAGGTAATTAAACCAGCTATTATTTCAATTAATTCAAGATCAATGGTACTGTATAGCTCTTTGGATTTTTTTTTGCCCAATGAAATAATTCCAATTAGTTTATTATTTATATTCAAAGGCATTAAGAGATCTATTTCATATTTGTTTAAAAAACTTAGTAGTTCTTCGTTAATGTTATCTTTATTAAAGTTTATATATTCTTCAGTAAGAATAGGTTTGTTTTTTTTGAAATATGTGTTAATTACCTTTTTATCAAAATTAATATTAATTTCGTTGCTTATTTTGAAATTTTTTGTGTATAAATATAAAAAATTATTTTTTTGTTCTGCTTTTAGTAAGCCAACATTTTTTGGATGCAGTGCTGTGTCAAGAGCTGTAAATACATGGTTTATTAGTTCATTGAGATTTAAAGTTGAAAGAATTTTTTCATTTAATTTTTTGGTTATTTCCCTTGGATTGTATAAAGAAAAAAAGAAATATTTATTAGCTAATGTTGTGAAATATTTATAGAGAGAAGGAAACAGAGCCACGGCAAATAATACAATCAAGAAGTCGTTCCAGAAGTATAGCTTAATAAAGTATTGGCTTACTAAATATTTAAGAAGCAGAATTAAGATTGATACCACAAATATCGAGGCTAGAAAAACCGAGAAGTCTTTAATTACGAATTTAACACTCATTATCCGATGTTTGATTATAGAATATGCTAGAATTGAAACAAAAATAACGGCAGATATATGAGAGAATGGATATATTTCAATTCCATAAGCTGGTATAAAAGCAATCGGTCCGATTAGTAGTACTATGGCTGAGGCAATTATTACATAATTTAATTGTTGTTTTAAGTATTCCGATTTTAGAGATCGGTAATAGAAAAAAATTTGATATGACCAAATAATAGCAATTATGAAAAAGTATATTAGAAATGCAGTATGCATTATTCCGGCCTGAGTGTGCACGCCCCATTTGTAGTAATAAACTCCATCCATGAAATAATGCGTCCTACTTATTCCGAGGAAAATAAAAGAAATAATATAACTTAAATATAGTAGTATATTATTTTTTCTTTTCATTAATTCTAAGCCAAAATGATATAGTAAGGCAGGTACGAAAACAACGCCAATGTAAATAAATTTGTCCCAAAATATAACACCTATAGTGTTGTCTCTATTTAAGAACATCATAAATGTCCCAAAGAGCCAGATAGTTATACAAGCCGTGATTAGAAAGAATATTTTGTTTAGATTTGATTTTTTATCACTCAAGACAATTAATGTGCCTAAAGAAATTGTAATAATTGAGCCAATTAATGGCAGTATGTCAGTAAAATACATATTATGTTTTGTTTGCTTTAATTATTTCTATATTAGCTTCTTTGTTTATAAAAACAGTGTCCCTTGTATTTAAATTATTTGATAATAATTCATTGGCAATATTGTTTTCAATTTTTTCTTGAATTAATCTACGGAGTTGCCTGGCTCCATACTGAGGATCATAGCCTTCATGAGCTAATCTGATAACACCTTCTTGACTGTACTCCAAAAGCATTCCTTTGTTTTCCAACATTTTTCTTGTTTTGTTTAACATTAGTTTGGCAATATCAATTGTATTTTCTTCAGTTAAAGGTTTGAAGACAATGATTCCATCAAATCTATTTATTAGTTCAGGACGAATTATTTTGTTTAGGTGTTCATTTGTTAATACTTTTTTTATTTCAGATAATTTTGTATTTTTTTTGATTTCGTCTTGAATGTAAGTAGCCCCTATGTTGGAAGTTGCTATTATAATAGCATTTGTAAAATCAATAGTTCTACCCTGCCCATCTGTTATTCGACCATCATCCATGACTTGAAGGAAAAGATTTAGAATGTCTCCATGAGCTTTTTCAAATTCATCTAATAGAATCAAAGAAAATGAATTTTTTCGAACTGACTCAGTGAGGTATCCCAAGGTACCGTCAGAGTCTCCAATCATTTTTTTGACACTATCTTGTAGTTGGTATTCACTCATATCAACTCTAATCATATTCTTTTCAGCACCGAAATATATCTCAGCTACAGATTTGGCTAGTTCGGTCTTACCTACTCCAGTAGGACCTAAGAATAAAAAACTAGAAATTGGCCTTTTGTTTTCTCTCATATCAGCTCGAGATCGTCTCAGACTGCTAGCCACCTTGTTGACAGCCTCTTCTTGATTAATCATTCTTTCATGGATATATTTTTCGAGATTTAATAATTTTTCAGTTTCTTTTTCAGTAATTTTTTGGATAGGTATATTTGTAATTTTATTTATTGTCTCTGCTACGTCATTTTCAGTGCACATGCATTGCTCTGAGTCGATAGTACATTTTTTTGATATATTAGCTGATACTAGTTCAAGTGCATTAATAGCTTTTTCTGGCAAATACTTATCTTTCATATATTTATCAGTCAATTTTACCGCTGCCTCGATAGCATTGTATGAAAAATAAATTTTGAATTTATTTTCCAATCTTCCGATTTTGCTTTCAATGATTTGTATGGCGCTATTTTCCGATGGTTCTTTTATGGCAATTTTTTTCATAGTTTCTCCAAGGGGCTTACTCTCAATATATTTTGAATAATTGGTATTTGATGCTATAGCAATGCAAGAAATATTTTTTCTATCAAGACTATTGGCCAAGACTTCTGATAGTTCTAGACTCTCATCTTGGCCGGAACTTATGCCAATTATATTTTCTATATTTTCTATAAATAAAATAATATTTCTTGATTTAATTACTTCATCGATGATCAATAATAATCTTTCTTGAACTTTTTCGGGGCTGGCTCCACTAATAATCCTGGCAATATTTAACTCTACTAGACGTTTATCACGTAAGAATTTAGGTACATCTTCTTCTACCATTCTTTGCGCTAATCCGTGAATAATAGTTTTTTTACCTACTCCTGATTCCCCGGTCAGAATGATGCCATAGTGACCACTTTCTATTGTTTCAAAAATATTATTTATTTCTTTATCTCTACCAACGCACATATCCAGCCTCCCCCATTTAGCTGCTATTGTGAGGTCGAAGCCAAAATGATCCAGAATAGGAGTGGCAACTGCCGTATAGGCTTTATTCATATGTTTGCCTGGCTTGAGCTTGGCTAATTTCTTGAAATTTCTGTAATTTTTTATTAATTTTTCATTTATTATAAACCAAATAACAGCATTTTTGATTTTATTTTTGTCTGCACCTAAATCAATTAACAACTCTTCGATATCTAAATCGTTGCTAATTAGTGGAAATAATAAATTTAGTGGAGTCACTACGTCTTGTTTTGAGTTATAAGCATCAGCATAAGCCTCGATGAGCACTTCTTTTAAATCAGAAGATAATTGTAATTTTTTATCTGATATTTTCTCTAATAAGTCTAGTTTTTGCTGCGATTTACTTAGTAGTTTTTTTATATCAATATTTAATCTAATAAATAAGGCTATTATTTCTTGATTTTTTAGAAGAGAAAAAAATAAATGTTTGGTTGTGACTGAGTTATTTTTTAATTTGCTTGCTAATTCAAATGACGACTCTAGTATTGTAATAGTATTTTCGAGGTAGCTTTTTGACACATCTATTTTTTGTTTTGAGACTCTAAGTTCGCTCCAGTTGTTGGGAAGTTTTGTATTTTTTTTGTTTATAAATTTAATTATTTTTTTTTGTTTTTCTTTTTCAATATTTAATTTGTAATAAACAAATAACTCAGCTATTAGTCCTATCCAAAAAAATAAAATAAAACCATTCTTTATTCTCCAAAAAGAAAATATATCTAATTTTTCAGGATAGAGATATATCATATAGCCAAGCGAGAGAAGGCCAAAAAGCCCAACTGTAAAAAAGCTAATATTAATGAAGATATTTATGGCTTTTTTAAAGTGTCTTAGTTTTATAGTGGCTTTTCCCAGACTTAGTCCCCAGTATATGAATTTATCATCCAAAAATGATCCTACTCCCAGGCCTCCACAGTTAACACAGGCAATACCGGAATTATTGTGTCTGCTCCCCTCGCATTTGGGGCAGATGATGAATTGTGCGCTTTTATTATCGAGCATTAAGTAAGTTGAAAAATGATTTCATAAATAATAAATAAAGGCAAAATTAACCAAAGTAAAAGCAGTGCCAAACTAAATACTGACCAAATAAGTAAAATAATACTTCTTACTATTATTTGAAATATTCTAATAAAAAAACTGATAATAATTCCAGGCCAATCATATTGTCCGTACATTGGTCTAAGAATATTTTTTATCCAAACAATTAAAGCTAAGCTTTTTTCTTTATTTATTATGAATTGCTTTGCTTTAAGGATATTGTTAATAAAACCTTTCGTATACCACCAAATAGGGAAATAAATTATATCCCAGATGATTTCTAGAAGTATTTTTTGTAGATAAAAAAATGAGTTATTATTGATCATTGTTTTAGTAATTAGTTTTTGGATGTTAGTTGTTAGGTTTGTAATTATTATAACATATTTTTTAGATATTTTAAAATATTCATATAGCCACTCTCTTCTTTAGATAGAAAGGATTAGCGCGAGGTCTTTATTTGACATATCTCTCTGCTTTTGATATATTATATTTTAGTAAATAATTAATACAAATAATTTGTGCATATACTATGCATTTTTATTTTTTAAAAATATGGCACATAAGAAGGCCGGGGGCTCAACGGGCTTAGGAAGAGATTCCCGTAGTCAGCGTCTAGGCGTAAAATTATCAGATGGGCAGTTTGCAAAAGCTGGTTCTATTATCATTAGGCAACGTGGTACTAGATATCATCCTGGTGAGAATGTAAAAAAAGGCAAAGATGACACTCTTTTTGCTACAGTTTC
>Ga0307992_1000746_pt1 | contig 20140 bp, 18 predicted proteins | sample EllFjometagen133_FD_203162 | JGI IMG/M metagenome (GOLD analysis project Ga0307992, IMG submission 203162) | Marine microbial communities from Ellis Fjord, Antarctic Ocean - #133 | ecosystem: Environmental > Aquatic > Marine > Unclassified | place: Southern Ocean | collected 2014-10-08
CAAGCCTTTTCCCGGTTGGTCTTTTGTGCTGAGCTGTTTTACCGCCTTGCTTTTTATGGGCCATTTTTTATCCTTTGAAAAATTTTAATCTATATTTTCACGGCTGTCAATAGAACAAAAGTATACAGATTGATATATTGTTTTTCGTTTTCGATAGTTTTTGTGTGCATATCAAGTGCTTTTGATTTCTATTATAGGTTTGCTATACTTACCGCATTGCATCATAGTCAATATTCTATTAGCTCTTGAACAATTTAGATAAAAGGAGAAAGTAATGAACAACACTGTTGATTATAAAGAGGTGTTGAACAGAAGGATGGTAAGATGGTCGATAGTTCTTACAGTTCTAATCGCCCTGTTCTGGGGAGTCTTTTGGCTGATTAAGGGATATGTTCCCGAATCAACCGATTCTCTATATCTACTTCCCGAATCGGTATCTAGCGTACAAAGAGGGTGGGATATAGTGTTCGGCTTTCCAATAGGGGTTACACTGGCCTATCTTTCAGTACCCGACAAACCAAAAATCTCCAAGCCCATGTACAGGATCGGTCTAGTGCTAGGTCTCGCAATCGGTGCGTTGTCAATATATCTTCACCGCCTGGGAGCGAATGACAAGATAGCCCTAGCTATTGTTAGCTTGGCATGTTGTGCTTATTCTATGAATACTCGTCACAATATCCGCGTTATCTCAGGATCAGACACAAAATCAAGAATTGGTGTCCGCGCAGGGTTTTTTGTAGCTTTTGGAATCTGGATCGCACAATCTATTGCAATTGGCTACTCAAGCTTCATATTTGTCCTTGAATTTTTGGTATTTTACGGAGTCTACATTCTTCTTTTTGTGGATGGACCACCGTATATCTGGTCTGCTGTAAAAAAAGCTGGTCAATGGCTTGAGTCGAGCAATATCTAATTTTATTCCTCGTAGGGTTTTTGGTCGTGAATGATTATTCACACCAATCATTCTACGAGGAGCTTTACTTTAATAATGTATTACTTAGGTGATTTTTTCTATCAGAAGCCTTGAGTAGAGTGGACGAAAGCCTATTTTTCTTCTATATCTTGATTTAGCCTTAAATGTTTGAACATAGAGCTTTTTTCCCTTTTCCTCTTCTTCGAGAATTTTTATCTTTATTTTTGCATCTTTCACTTCAGGTGTGCCTATTTTTACATTTTTTTCGTCGACAACAAGAAACACCTTTATTTCAGGCTTATCTGTTCCTAGTTTGTCAACCAAGATCTCGTCTCCTTCGGAAACTCGATGCTGTTGTCCTTTTATTTTTACTACTGCGTATTTCATGATTTGTTTAACCTTGTTATTTTAACTCCCCAGCCATACAAACTCAAGTTGTGTTTGGTTTTTGGCTTCCTAGGGCAATTCCTAACCCTATCATGGTTGCAATTAAAGATGAACCTCCAGCTGACACTAAAGGCAAGGGTACGCCGGTTATTGGCAATAATCCCAAGTTCATACCTATATGAATTAGTGTTTCCACAAATAATGTTAAAAACAGACCAGAAACAAACGCTCTTGCTGCAAAACTTCTCGCTGATTCAATTATTAATATTAAGCGCCAAAAGACAACAAACAAACCTAAAATAACAATGGCTGCTCCTATAAAACCCAACTCCTCAGAAACAGCTGCAAAAATAAAATCTGTATGCTTCTCAGGAAGAAATGCTAGTTGAGTTTGAACTCCCTTGCCCAATCCTCTTCCGACGAACTTACCCGAGCCAACTGAAACCATAGACTGAATGCTGTTATAACCAGCCCCTAGTGGATCTTCATTTGGATTAAGAAAAGAAACAACCCTAGATCGCTGATATGGGGCGAGAAGTTTCCATCCAACGGGTATTGCAATTAGAACTATGGCTACTCCTACCAAAAGATATTTTTTATTTAATCCTGAGGCCAAAATTACACCAATAAAACCTAGTGTCGTTAGCACAGCAACTCCTAGCGACGGGGCAATAACAATTAAAAATAACGGTAAGGCAAATAAAAGCAATGCGTTGCCAAGTCTTTTTAAATCTAATGTTTTCTCAGTTAGGTAGTTGGCAAAAAAGACTAACAAAAAAGGTCTTACTATTTCGGCAGGCTGGATACTTAAGGGTCCAAGTGGTATCCATCTCACTGCTCCTCTCGTTACTTGCCCTATTAATAGTGGCAAGATCAACAAAATAATACTTGCCCAATATATATGTTTTGAAAAAAGAGAAATTATTTCGAAATCAATCGCCAAGAACACAATGAAAACAAAGATAGATAAAAAGAAGTAAAGATAATATTGAGGAAAAAGAGAAGGCGCAATCGACCTCAAAACAACTATGCTCAGAAAAAAAAGTAAACCAATGCTTATAAAAAGAATGTAGTCCTTACTTACCTTTTTTGATATGTCCTGCATCAATATTTAAGAAGATTTTGTAACACTAAACTCACCTTCACTTAAAATTAACGCCAGTGTTTTGTTTTTTATCTTTTCTAACAACTCATTTTTCTCAGGGACCCAAGGGTTGAAAACTTTAATCTCTTGCGTCAAACTCATGTTCATCTTTTTTCTTACGCCTTGAATTTTTCGTATTAGTTCCCTTGCTTTTGCTTCTTCTTCTAGCTCTTTTGTTATTTCTGTGTCCAACTTAATCTCTACGCCCTTTTCCTTATTGTCTAACCACTCAATGTTTTTAATGTTTACTTCATCTTTTACTAAATCCTCTAGCTCAGAAGGAAGTTTTGGTGTCGTGGTCGACAATGAATTGAGTGGCTGTTTTACTGGAATTTCTGCTTTCTTTCTTTCTGAGTGTGCTTTTTCAGCAAGCTCCCTTGCGACAATCATATTGCTAATTAGCTCCATATCTGCTTTTTCCCGTATTTCAGGCCAATTCTCTAGATGCACTGATTCTTTCTTTGTTAGGTTTACGTACATAAAGTCAGCCAAATACGGAGTTATTGGCGCTATTAATTTCGCTAATGACTCTAGTGCAAAATAAGTTGTTTCATAAAATGCATTTTTGTCTGCCTCGTCTTTAGCTGTAGGACCCACCCTATCTCTTGACCTTCTGATGTACCAATTAGAAAAATCGTCAACAAACTCCTCTATCAATTCGCTTGCTCGATAAACATTGTACTCATCTAGATATTCCGTTACCTTGATCACTAAAACACTTAATCTAGACAATATCCATTTATCCAAAATATTTTTTTCTTTACTGTTACTTGAACTATCCGGCTCCCATTTGTCTATATTCGCGTATGTAACAAAAAAATTGTATACATTCCAAACTTTTAGGTGAAATCTTCTTCTGGTCTCATTGGCAATCTTCCGACCAAAAAACAGATTCTCGGAAGGATTTTGTCTTGCGTACAACCAACGCATTACGTCAACACCAATTTCATCAGCCCCTTCATTAAATTCGATCATGTTTCCTGAACTTTTATGCATTGGGTTACCCTTTTCATCTAAAAGAGTGGCAAATCCAAGTATGGACTTGGTTGGCTCTGAATCCTCAAGCACTGAGCTCATGGCAATCAAAGAATAAAACCAATTTTTAAACTGGCCAGGAAAACTTTCTGTAATAAAATCAGCCGGAAACCACTTTTTCCACTCCTTCTTGTCTTCCAAATATAAAGGATTATCTTTGTTATCTTCACTTATCGTAGAAAAAGAAACTATTCCCGCATCAAGCCATGGATTACCTACATCAGGAATACGAGAAGCTGTTTTTCCGCATTTTTCGCATTTAATTTTTACGTCATCGATCCATGGCCTATGAGGAGTATTTCCTTCAAAATCATCCCATCCCTCCGTTGCCTTTTTCTTAAGTTCTTCTTTACTGCCAATCACTTCAAAGTGACCACAACTATCACACTCCCAGATCGGAATTGCCAATCCCCAATAGCGCTTTTTAGATATTAGCCAGTCATGCATGTTGTTAAGCCAATCAAGTTCTCTTTTTAATCCAAATGAAGGAATCCAGTTAATTTTTTTGGCAGCTTTCTTCATGTTCTCTCTTAGGGGGTCTATTTTTATATACCACTCATCAACTACCCTCCACACTAACTCTGTCTTGCAGCGCCAGCATGCCGGGTATCTGTGTTTATATTTTTCTTTTTTAAATAGGAAGTTTTCTTTTTCTAGATACTCTATGATCAGTTCCGGATGTTTTTTGGCGTTTTTGCCAGTAAATTCACCCAAACCATCAAGATAATTGGCTTCTTCATCGATTACGGCTATTACCGGCAGCTCTTCTTTTTTCCCCAAGGCAAAATCCTCAGTTCCTGCTCCTGTGGCAATATGCACTAATCCTGTTCCTTCATCTTCGTTAACAGTTAATATGCGATCAGCAGTGGCCACCACACGGTGTTTTTCTCCCGAGAAGGCTTCTTTCACTCTAGTTAAACTGTCAAATGCTGATTTGTAATTTAGGCCAATTAGTTTTTCTCCTTTTACTTTTTTAACAATTTTCAAATCTAACTTTTTGGCTGCTTTTTCCAAAACATAATATTTTTTCTCAGAATCTTGCGCCTTTGCCAATACATAAGTCAGCTTCGGATCAACAGCTACTGCTACGTTTGCTGGCAATGTCCACGGTGTCGTTGTCCAAATAAGGAGATGTTCATCTTTGGATTCATCTATAGGGAAAGCAACATACAAAGCATCATGAACAAGCTCCCTGTAATCTTCAGTTAACATTTCGTGTTGAGAAATAGCCGTTCCGCAACGGGGACACCATGGAACAGAGTCTCTTCCCTTATAAATTAGTCCTTTTTCATAGCACTTTTTAAGAAAGTGCCAAATCATATAGTTGTTATTGTCCGAAAGTGTGTAGTAGGAATTGTCCCAGTCAACAATATATCCAAGCCTTTTAGACTGTTCTGTTTGAATGTCTGCGTATTTGTGAGCACGCTCTTTGCAGAGTTCTACAAATTTTGCCAAGCTAGCTTTTTTATCTCCTGGAACTAAATTTTCTATATCTTTTTTACTTCTTAAACCTAATTCTTTTTCTACTTCAACTTCTACCCACAATCCCTGGCAATCAAAACCGTTCTGAAAACGCTGCTTGAAACCTTGCATGTTTTTATACCTTTGCCATATGTCTTTATATGTTCTTCCCCATGCATGGTGTACACCCATAGGATTATTGGCAGTAATTGGGCCATCCAAAAAGGAGAATCGTTTTTTTGAATCCTTATTCTTTTGAAGATACTTCTTTACAATCTCTTTTTCATACCATTCATCTAGCAGTTTTTGCTCCATTTTGGGAAAATCTGCTCGAATATCTACTTCATCAAAAAAAGGCCTGTTTCTAGCCATATTGAGGTTATTTTACACTAATGAACTTTGCGAAGAAAGGCGGGGATTTCAAATTTCTCTCCAAAAACATCTTCTTCCTGATCTTTTGCAGGTAAATTCTCGTCAACCATTGGCTCACGAATCTCCTCAACTTTACTTTCTGTATCTTCGTCACTACTAGTAGACTGTTCTTCACTTACTATTCCTTCTGGAACTAAGTGCTCTGATGGTTGAGCCATTTTTGCCAACCTAGCTCTTGCTTCATCAAAACCTGTAGCAATAACCGTAATTTTGACCTGATCACTCAAATCTTCCTTTATAACCGCTCCAAATATGATGTTTGCATCAGGGTCAGCTGCGGCCGATATTACTCTCGCAGCTTCATCTACCTCGAACATTGTTAAGTCAGATCCACCAGCAATGTTAAATAACACACCTCTGGCACCATCTATTGAAAGATCTAATAATGGGGAGGATATTGCTGCCCTAGCGGCCATTTGAGCTCTATTTTCACCAACTCCAGTACCAATTCCGAGAAGGGCGGTTCCAGCATCCTTCATAATTGTCTTTACGTCGGCGAAATCAACGTTGATTAGTCCAGCCGTTGTAATAATATCTGCAATTCCGCCTACGGCTTGTCCCAAAACTGAATCAGCAACTTTAAAAGCTTCAACCAAAGTCATTTTCTTATCAATGACATCCATTAGTCTTTGATTTGGGATAACAATTAGAGTGTCTACTTCTTCTCTGAATTTTTCGATTCCATCTTCAGCAACAACCATCCTTTTTGTACCCTCAAATGCAAATGGCTTTGTAACCACGCCTACTGTTAGAGCACCTGTTTCTTTAGCTAGTTTGGCAATAACCGAAGAAGCACCTGTTCCTGTTCCACCACCCATTCCTGCTGTTAAAAAGACCATATCAGAATCAACTAGTAATTCCTTAATTTTTTCGAGAGACTCTTCTGCAGCCTGGCATCCAATTTCTGGATTACCGCCAACCCCTAATCCCTTGGTAAGTTTTTCACCGATTTGGAGCTTTGTTGGAGCTTTGCTGGCCAAAAGAACTTGAGCGTCTGTATTTATCGAAATAAACTCAACACCATTTATGATGTCGGATTCTATCATTGAAGAAACGGCGTTTCCTCCACCACCACCAACACCAATTACTTTTATTTTTGCTATTCTTGCTGAATCAGGTTTTACTAAAGCCATTTGTATGCGTGATTTTACTAGGGGCAGAGAAAATTTACAAGTTGTATGTCTTTTAGGGCAAAAGATCTCGTATTGAATCAACTAATTTTCCTACGAAACCACCCGACGGTAGTTTGATTCTTTTCGCCAAACTTGTCAAGCGTTCATTAGGCTGCTGTTTGGTGCCAAATAAAATTAATCCAATTGGTACAGCAAAGGCTGGATTTATAACATCATCGATTAATCCTCCAACTCCTTTGGGAACACCAATTCTTACAGGTAGAGACATCATTCGTTTAGCAGAATCCGTGACCCCTACTGTCTCCGCTCCCCCACCAGTTATAATGGCGCCCGCTGGTATTTTATTAATTAAAGTGGCTCTTTCAAGTTCTATTCTAATCATAGTAAATATCTCATTTAATCTTGGTCTTATTATTCCCTCCACTAGAGTTTTCTTTGATACCTTCTTAATTTCATCAACACCTAGTGACTTTAGTTCCAGTTGATCACTTTCTCCGGTTACTTTTACCTTGTTCTTTTTCTTCGCATCATCTGAAAGCGCCACTTTGATTTTTTCTGCTGATTCCAAGGAAACTCTTAAGCCAATCGCCAAGTCATTGGTAACATTTCTTGCTCCAATCGGAATTACTCCAGAATATGATAACGCTCCATCAATATAGGCAGCCACAGAAGTGGTTCCTCCCCCAATATCAACGAGAACACAACCTAATTCTTTTTCTGTTTTTGTCAAAACTGACTCCGATGCAGCTAGGCCGGAAAAAACTAAACCATCTATGTTAACTCCTACCTCGTTTACCGCCTTCTTAAGATTTTTAATCGCCGCTGATGAGGCAGTAATAATGTGAGTATCAACCTCTAGCCTTACGCCACTCATTCCTGCCGGATCCTTAACTCCTGATTCTCCATCGACAGCAAATTCCCGAGGAAGTACATGAATCAACTCTCTAGACGAAGATAATGAAATTGCAGAAGCTGCCTCTATCGCCCTCTCTACATCGTCTGGAGACACTTCTCCGCTAGGATCTGAAACAGCAACGACTCCATGTGAGTTTTGAGAAGAAACATGAGCACCACCCAAAGCAATATAGGCGCTGTCTAAGTTGTAACCAGCCATTCTTTCAGCTGCTTCAACTGAAGCAATGGTTGCCTCTACCGCTTCTTCAATATCAACTATTTGACCTTTCTTAACACCTTTTGACTCAACTGAAGCCACGCCAACTATATTAATCGAGGTTGTGAAGCTGACTGGGTCCACTTGGACCTGAGCAATAAGCGTTACTACCTTAGACGACCCTAATTCTATCCCTGCTACTATTCTTGTTTTAGCCATATTATAAAAAGAGCTCACTTGATGACAGGATTTTTAAACCGTAAGTCGATTATACGCGCCCCAGACACATTTTCAATTTGAGAATCTTGACTGTCGCTATTCAATTTTGATAGTACAAGCCTTAAAGACCCTAAAAGAACCTCCTTATCCCCTTCTAGCGGAAATATTACCTTAGGACCCTGACTTAATTCAATGACCAAACTTTCTTCTTCTATTTTTCCTTCTCTGGCTTGGTATGAAGAAAAGGCGCCGTAGAGAACCTCTAGGGCAAAATGTGTTTTTTCTGAGATTTTTTCACCTGCGTTTGGTGGAGTCTCATTAGTAACCAAAAAAGGCAATCCTGTTAAGTCCTGAAAATATATAACATAACCTTCTTCATCAATTAGAGCATATGCTTCGATCCCACCGTTCTTAATTGCATATTTCGGCTTTCTTTCTAAAATATTTACTTCGAGTGTGGAAGGGAACTGAAAATGATATGTGTAGTCTCTTATTAATATGTTGTTTGAGAGTACACCCTGAATGTCTTGCTTTGTCTGATAGTAACTCTTTTCTTGATTACTGACCCTATCAATAATGCTTTGGATGCTTGCATTGCATGGACCAAACTGACTCTGACAATCAATTTCGCTAATTATTATTTTCTTTGGAGCAAGAATAAGGGCGGCAATAATTAAACCAATAGTGGATAATCCCAAAAATATTTTCAGAAACTTCACTTAAACAAATCCTTCCAATAAGTTTACTAATTTCCTTGATGCGTCTATGTCCGGACTCTTCTTTCCTTGTACACTCTTTACAATATCTGCCCAACTTCCTTCAATTTCCTTTATTGCTTGGTATAAGACATCCCCAGTTAAGGTTGCTTGATTTAGTATTTTTACTAATCCTAATTTTTCAGCGTATTGTGCATTTTTTGTTTGTTCGTCTTCATAAGACCATGGTATAGGAATAAGAACAGCTGGTCTTTTAGTGGCCACTATTTCAAAAACAGTGTTTGCGCCAGCACGAGCGACAACAATGTCTGCTCGCTTATAGACGCCGTCTATATCCATAGGGTCGAGAACAGAATATATTTCATATCTGTTTTTCAAATTTTCCGGGAGTGTTTCTTTTAATTTTTTGATCTTTTTATAATCTAAATGTCCTGTTTGGTGAATTACGAGATAGTCAGCGAGTAGTTTTTTAATAGTTTTTAGAACGAAAGTGTTTATTGTTTGAGAACCACGAGAGCCTCCTGTAATGAATATAATTGGTGGGTTTCCTATTTTTTCTTTTGGTTGTATCTCTGCAATTTGAGTAAGCAAAGGATTGCCAACAACTCGACACTTTTTCGCTGGAAAATGCTTCTTACTACTCGATCTGGCCAATGCAACAACCTTCGCAAACTTAGCCGATGATTTATTTGCTCGCCCAGCAGCCGATGTTTGCTCGTGAATGACAACAGGTATACCCAGAAAACGCCCAACTACAACTACTGGATATGAAGCAGCTCCACCAAACGACAATATTATCTTTGGTTTTATTTTTAAAAGAAGAAGAATGGCATGAAAAAACCCTAGCGGTATTTTAAATAGTAGTGGGATTGTCCAAATGGTTAATTTTCTTTGTATTCTTCCTGATATTATTTTGTGTGACTTAATGCCTATTTTTGGAAATATTTCAGACTCCATCGTTGGAATTCTTTTGCCCTCAATGGCTGTTCCCCCGCCAATCCAATAAATATCCCAACTACCCCGCCTAATGAGCTCTTCTACTGTAGCAAGGGCTGTAGTCGCCGCGTGGCCTCCTGTTAGCACAATCTTATTTTTTCCGTTTTCTTGTTTTTTGTTTACTCTCATGTTTTGAGATATTTAAAAGTATACCAGTTGCGAGCAGTGTCATTGTTAAAGCTGTGCCTCCATGACTAAAAAAAGGTAGAGGTACGCCTGTAAGAGGCACTATTGCCACCATCGAACCAATATTCAAAAATACCTGTGCACCAATCCAAACAACTATCCCTGAAGCCAATACTTTTGAAAACCTATCCGGAGCACTTGTGGCAATTTTTAAGCCTCGGAATATAAATACCAAAAACAAAACTATTAAAACAATGCTGCCGACAAAACCTATCTCTTCAGCTATTACTGCAAAAATTGAGTCCGTGGCTGCTTCTGGCAAGAAAAGGAATTTTTGTCTTGATTGACCCAAACCTACTCCAAATATTCCCCCTGAACCTAATCCCAATAATATCTGTCTAATATGATATGACTTTCCTAATGGATCTTTAGATTGTTGCAAAAAAGTCATCAATCTATCTCGTCGGTAACTTGACGTAATAATTAGCAAAAAGCTTGAAAGGGCTCCGACAACCAATGCTCCTGCAAAGTGAAACAGATTAACACCGGCTATAAAAATTTGAGTCATTCCTATTGAGGCAATTACCAGCGTGGTTCCTAAGTCGGGTTGTAACATGATTAACCCTGCCACAATAACTATTGGCAAGAAATATGATAACGATCCTTTTTCGCATGCCGCAATTTTAGCAATATAGATCGCTAAAGCCAGCTTTACAAATTCTGACGGTTGAAAAGAATTTGAACCTACAACGATCCATCTCCTTGCCCCCATAACCTTAACTCCGATCCCCGGTATAAGTACTAAAATCAAAAGCAAAATGCTACTAAAAAACAGTGGTGTTGCTATCTTTTCCCAAAAAGAATATTTAATTTTTGCTGTTATTAATAAGGCACCTAACCCGATTAGTGCCCAAACGGACTGCTGCTTAACGTAATAAAACCTGTCAGAAAAATTACTTAAAGCTGCTGGTGATGAAGCATCTGCAACAACTATTAATCCCAATATTGTTAGTACAATAGTGAGAATAAAAAGATTCTTATCCGCTGTCTTAGTTTGTTTTTTTAGTTTCAGTTTTTGCACGAGAAGAAGTATTTATATCGTTGCCAACCATAAACCAAAAATAGCAAGCATTATTCCAGCAAGCCATGCCCTCATTACTATTTTGGGCTCCTCCCACCCTTGCGCTAGAAAAGTGTGATGAATTGGAGCAAGAGGGAATATGGGCTTTTTGAGAAATTTCCAACCCAATATTTGAATAGCAGAAGATGAAACTTCAATTAAAAATATTGCCCCAATTACTAAGAGAGGGAAAATGCTACCTGTTATAAGACCGATTAGGGCGATCATCGCTCCGAAAGATAGTGCCCCAGAATCTCCAAGAAAAATTCTTGCCGGCCATACATTGAAGTACAGAAAAGCCATTAATGATCCTAGCCACATGGTGATAAACAAAGACAGAGGAACATCTAAGCTTGTCGCAGCAATTGCCCCAAAGGCTATAAGAAATATCATTAGTAATCCACTGGCCAAACCGTCAAGGCCATCTGTAATATTGTATGCATTAGTAAAAGTAACAATTAATGTAGCCGCAAACGGAACATACCAGAAACCAAGATCGAGTGTTTTATTAAAAATAGGAATATGGAGAATATGAATACCTAGATTATTATAAAGATAATACCCAACAAAAATAGCTAACAGCCACTGGGCTATAAACTTTTGTTTGCGAGTTAAGCCAAACCACATACCTAGTCTTCCCTTTTTAGGCTTTCCAAACATTTTTACAACATCGTCTGTTAAACCAAGTAGACCAAAGGAGAGAAAAGTAAAAAAGACGACAAACAGTTCATCACCCAAACAAAAGGAGCTTTGTATATAAACGCCCATGTAGGTTATCAAGGGGAGCAAAATTGCAAAAAGAGCCGTGACTACGGCAATTATTAATATTCCTCCTCCGACCGGCGTGCCCGCTTTTCCATCATGAAGTCGATCAAAAAGAGATTTTTTTCCATTCCCAAGCGCTTGCTTTCTCCTAGTTAGTTTAAGCTTATAAAGAAGATTAATAAAAGGAACAACCAAAACGCTGGTGATAAGAAAAGAGAAGATTATAAGTCCTAAAGCTAAGGGCAAAATACTTGATGTACTCATAATAAGGGACAAACCCTTCCTGATTATAAAACACAGGCTCAACTAGAACAAGTCGTGAAAACTAAAATGTTCACTCAGTTGCGTATTCGATAATTTTGTCAACAAGCTTTGGGTACGAAAGACCATTCACCAACGCCGCCTTGGGTAAAAGCGACATTGGGGTCAAACCGGGTATAGTATTCACTTCTAAAACCACAGGTTGGCCATTATTTCTTATAATAAAATCAACTCGAGAAAAGCCCCTACACCCTATTGCACTATAGACATCAACTGCCATTTGTTGAATTTTTCTTTCCATTTTTTTTGAAATTCTCGCAGGAACAATCTCTTCTGCGCCACTTTCTGTGTATTTAGAATCATAGTCAAAGAACTCTCCCTTCTTTGGAATAATCTCTATTAAAGGTAGAGGGCTAGGATGCTTATTGCCTAAAACACCACAGGTTATTTCTTTCCCTTCTATATACTCGTCCACTAGAGCTATGTCGCTGTATTGATAAGCCAAATTAAGAGCTTTACTCAAGTCCTTTTTTGCTTTTACTATAGAACTTCCCACAGACGAACCTTGGTTATGAGGTTTTACAAAAAATGGAGGACTTCCAAGTACTCTAAAAACTTTTGACTTAAGCTCTCCTTTCTCTACTGCCACATATTTAGGAATTGGAATCTTTTCACCCAACATAACCTTCCTAAACATAACTTTGTCCATCGCTAAAGCACTAGCCAAAACACCTGGCCCAGTATAAGCAATACTAGCCAGTTCAAGCATGCCCTGAACTGTACCATCCTCACCATAAGGCCCATGCATGGCAATAAAAACTACATCTGGTTTTTCAGTCATTTGATTTATGCTTTGAATCTCTCCCCTAGAAGTTGTCACTAGTTCTTTATTGGCGCCTCTCAATATTAAGGGATCCGGTAATGAAAGAAGTTTTTTTGTAGTAATTTGTTGCCACTTCTTACCATTTCGAGAAATTGCCACCGGCAAAACTTTATACTTTGACTTACTGAGGTACCTGACGACTTCTTTTCCTGTAGTTAACGAAATTTCATGCTCTGGCGTTTTCCCACCCATTAATACGGCAACTGTAATTTTTTTCAACTTTTTCATTTCTTTATTAATTCCTCAACCACTTCTTCCATAGCAAGCGATCTCGAACCCTTAACTAATATTATGTCCTTTGTCCGAATTATTGACCTTACTTTTATTAAAAGTTCCTTTTTGTCTTTTGCGATGAAGGTGTTGTTTTTCTTTATTCCTCTCTTTATAGCCTCGTCAATTGTAAAGCGCGTCGCTGAACCTAAAGTAATAATATAGCCAATACCTTTTTCTACTGCAAATTTACCAACTTTTCTGTGCCCCCTTTCCTCATAACGACCCAGTTCTTTCATCTCACCAAAAACCAATATCTTCCTCCTATTTTTACCAATATTCGACACTAAGCGTATTGCCTCTATTACTGCAATCGGATTTGCATTATACGAATCATCGATTAATATTGTTCCTTCTTTTAATCTCAAGAGGTTCATCCGATGAGGCAGTGGTTTTACTTTTTCCAACCCTTTCTTAATTAGTTTAATATCTATGCCATTAATATGTCCCACGGTCGCGGCCGCAAGAGCCAGTGAAACAAAATGCTGTCCTAAAAGGGAAAGATATATATCCTGCTTTTTGTCTTCAATTTCTAAAGTAAATTTTGTTTTGAAGTCTTTTGTAAAACCAACATCTTTTCCTTTTATCTCTGCCCCGTGATTTAGACCGTACCATTTAATTTTAGCTTTCGTTGATCTCTTCAATTTCCTTACTTGAGGATTGTCTGTGCTTAGAATTGCAAACCCTTTTTTTGACAAAGATTCAACAAGTTTGCCTTTTTCTTTAATAACATCCTTCAAGCTGCCGAGAAATTCTGTATGCGTCCAATAAATGGGGGTCACTACTCCTATACTAGGCTGCGCTAGCCAAAGGTAAAAATCCATTTCACTAAGAAATTCTATTCCCATTTCTAAGATGAGGTATCTTGTCTTTGGGCGACATTTGAGAATTGCTGTAGGAATGCTATAAACAGGATCAATATTTTTATACGAAGATCTTGTCTCTCCTACCTGACTCAGAACAGAAGCTATCATATCTTTCGTTGTAGTTTTGCCAGCACTTCCAGTTATTCCTATTACAGTTAATCCAAAAGCTTTTTGCAAAAACAACAAGTAATATCTTGCAATCCTCCTTTTAATTGGATGAAAGAACCATCTTCGTGAATAGGCTTTAATAATTTTACGCAAACTCCTTGGACTTTTTTCTGGAATAATATAAATGTGCTGCCTGGGAAGCTTGGGAGTTACCCACCACTGAACTATTGAATTAATTTCTGTCATATTTGTTAATTATCGTAAATAAAACTAGGTCAAATGCTATAATATCAAAAATGAAGCTCTCTTTGCCACCGAAAACCTATAATTTGGTACAGCGATATGCCAATCTTAAAATTGGTCCACACAAAGTAGCTTGTCCTTATTATCAAAACATAAAGGGTCATAAAAACAAAGCGGTTTATTTGGGAAAAGGACTTCCTAATGAAATAGAACATGAAATCGAGCATCTTTTTCGCAAAAACGGCAAAGACTTAAATATATATGAACCAGCAAGTATAAGGCTTTATATGGCAAATGCTAGTCTAGGAATAGACTGTTCTGGTTTTGTAACAAGAATCATTCAGTCATTATTAAATGAAAAGCATGTTGGAACTCTAACTGAAAATCTTAAGCCAAAAAAATCTAGTCCTTTGAGCCTTCTTCGACATATATTAAGGCCTCATACGAATCTTTCAGCAGATACGCTTACAAACCTAACTAATTGCATAAAAGTGGAGAACATAAATGACATCCTCCCTGGTGACCTATTAAGACTTGGGCAAAATCATCTGGCAATAGTAACCAATGTTGAAAAATCTAGGACGAAAATTAAAAAGATCACGTATTATCATAGCACCAGTGATTATTTAGAAAAGCATGGTGTTAAAAAAGGCTCAATATTAATCACGGACCCAAACAAATCACTAGAAAAAGAAAAATGGGATGAAAATCACCAAGGAAGAAACTGGATGCTAGAAGATTACATTAATGCGGAAAAGAACAACCGAGGATTTCGAAGACTGAAAGTATTATCCTGAAAAGACTGAGTGCTTCATGTCTTTTTTAACAGTAGTTATAATTTCTTCTGGTACACACACTTTAGCAGCTTTATTTTTCCACGATGAAAAAATATTTCTATTTTTAGCAAAAAGTATTCCTCGCGAAGAGCCGCCTGTTGAATAATTAAGATATTTGTCTATTTCTTTTATTGGTAATTTTAAAATAATGCTTTCTTCCGACATTTGAGGAAGCCTAAAAGAATCAATTATAATTGCAAAATCATCTTCTGTAATATCTAATACTGAAACAACGTGTCTTCCTTCCTCAAATTTTCTGGATTCCAAACCATTTGGTCCTTCTATTAGTATTTTCCATTCAGTATCTGTCTTTTCAATCAATCCATTATTGTTTCTCAACGTGTGATCTATAACAAATTTATTGTCTAACGATACCGCCACCGCACCCCCTCGATTCAATATGGGTTTAAATGTAGATATTGAATCAAATCCTACTACGGGCAACGCTGGTACTCCTAATCCTTCAGAGAATGCCACTATCGCTTGGTGATAAACATCGCCCTCAGGTGTTGCGAATAACCAACCTTTCTCAATCCTGTCGGAATCTATGTCTGAAAAATCCTTCCTGCCATGAAAAGGTAGAAGAATTCTGTAAATATCACCCACTTTAATTTCACCTTTATCGTCTCCAATAAGTCTGTTTTTAACCACCCAATTAATACAAGATGCACTTGCACTAGGAAGGCACAAACCTCTTCTAAGTCTAAAAATATCTGTTTCTTTTATCGCTCCCAAGCTTGGATCTAACCCTGTTGAAGTATCTATGTCTTTTATTACTTTTAATGTATAGTCTGCCGCCTTAATTTGATCCAGTACTGCGAATTTATAATTATTAACATTAATTTTTTCAGGTAAAACCATCTCTTTGTTCAATTTAATGTTGTCTACTTTTTCCATTTTTTTTATTATAGCAAATACTGACTAGCCACTTTTTGGTCGCTCCAAGATAATTCTTTGTCCCCAAAGGCCATACTTTTCTCATGTCCTTTTCCACAAATAACAACAATGTCTCCATTCTTGGCTACTTTTTGTAAAGCATATTCTATAGCCTTACGCCTATCAGGAATCCTTACAAAAACATGCTTTTTATTAAAAGGTTGAAAATCAGACTCAGACTTCAACTCTTTAGCTCCAGTTTTCTTCGCCCCTCTCACCATTGATTCAATAATCGCATTAACATCTTCATGGCGAGGATCCTCTGCTGTAAAAATAGAAATATTTGCAATTTCGGCGGATATCTTACCCATTATGGGCCTTTTTAATACATCCCTTTCTCCCCCACATCCAAATATTGATACTAACCTTGATCCTTTCTTTTGTGTTTTCTTGAGTGATAGTAGTACTCTTTTTAAAGCGTTGGGGGTGTGAGCAAAATCAATAAACACTTTAATTCCTTTGTTGTTTTTTATCTCCTCCATACGCCCTGGAATGCCAGGAAAATTTTTTATTCCTTTTTTAATTGCAGAATCACTTATACCTAATTCCCTAGTTGCTATTATTGAAGCCGCCACATTATCTCTGTTGTAACTTTCTGTGAATTTCTTTTCAACCAAACTCTTAATATCTTTTTTCAGCGTCTTGTCATTATAGAAAAGAGTCCTTGTTCGTGTTTTTAATATTTTTTTAATATATTTATATGAATCATCCTTTTTATTAAGAATCGCCGTATCAGAATATCTAAATAATTTTGCCTTTGCTTTTACATATTTTGCGTATGTTTTGTGATAATCCAAATGTTCGTGCGTTATGTTTGTAAGAACAGCAAGAGAAACATTTGCTCCCAATAATCGATGTTGATCTAGACCATGTGACGTTACTTCTAAAACTAAGTAGTCATACCCTTCATTTGCAATTTCCCTTATTAATTTTTGAAGAACCCATGAATTGGGAGAAGTAACATGTAGTCCCGTATCAATTTTTCTACTACCAACATAGGCATTAACTGTACTTACAAGGGCAACCTTTTTACCTGCTGCCAATAAAATGTGATAAATCATAGTTGAGGTTGTAGTTTTCCCATCTGTACCAGTTACACCAATTACTTTTACTTTTCTTGCTGGATATCGGAAATATAATACAACCAATACTGCTTTCAAAAAATGAAGCTTATTCTTCAAAAAAGGAATCATCTCTGTATTTTACCAGATTTTGATAATTTTAAGACTAGCTTGTATAATTCACCCATCATGTCAGCCGAAATGAAATTTGAAGGAATTCCTAAAAAGTTTCAGCCGTTATTTCTCGGGTCGGCAAGAAAAGCCTTAGCTATAGCAAGTAATATGATTACTGATGCTTCCGAGAAAGATCAACAAGTACTTTTGGAAGATGATATTTTTTGCCATGCCGTGAGTAGCGTACTACATGATTTAGATCAACGAAATCGAGAGGCCAGAATTCTAATCACAAGTACGTTTCATCCAAACATTCAGCCTCTTGCATTTAAAACATTTATTGGTCGCTCAAACTAATCCCCTTATCTTGATGGCTGAATTCCAAAGTAGATAAACAAATCTTTTGCTATTGTGTACCAAAGAGGAGCAGCCGTCTCCGATGCCCATGGCGAACTGGATGGCTCTCTCAAGGTAATTAACATAACAAAGTCAGGGTCATCTGCTGGGGCAAACCCAACAAAGCTGGCAATTGTTCTCTCTTCGTCATAGTGCCCAGCAATAGGAATTTGTGCAGTACCCGTTTTTCCAGCGACATTAAAACCTCGTAGATGTGTCCACTTTGACTCTCCATTCTTAGCTGCTTCAACCATCATTGCTGTCACCTCATTAGCTGATTTTGCAGAAACCACCCTATTGCCAATTTCTGGTTTTATATCTTCTCCCCAGGTTTCTCCCATTATTCTATCGACAATTTGTGGTGTCACTAGAACACCATCGTTTGCAATTGCACTAACAGCGCGGATCATTTGAATAGGAGTTGTAACCACTCCTTGTCCAAAAGACGTTGTCGCTAAATCAACAATATTCCAAGTCCCCTTTTCTCTCAATCTTGGTTCTATCTCTCCCTGAAGATCAATATTAGTTGCACTACCTATCCCAAAGGCATCAAGATAGTCATAAAGAGTGTCTGCGCCAACTTGTTGCCCCACATAAGACATACCAACGTTGTCAGAATGAACAATTACATCTAACATCGTCGCATCGGCGTTGTATTCATTATTCCAAGTTTTAATAAAGTATTTGTCTACCTTTAGGGGACCATCACATATTTCACATTTTGTGTCAGGCTCTACCGCATCTGAGTCAAGTCCTGCAGCCATCACCAATACTTTGAATATCGATCCCGGTTCAAAGGAGTCTGAAACAATTGGGTTCTTAAAATATATGTCTCCATACTCTGAATAACTCGCCGGATCATACGAAGGATATGCCGACATGGCCAAAATTGCTCCATCTTTAGGGTTCATAACAACGGCCGTTCCCCCAACTGCTCCATATTTTTCAATTCCCTCTACTAATTTTTCGTCGAGCAATAATTGAACTGTTTTATCAATATGGGTTAGCAAATCAACACCTGAGATTGCAGTTACCTCTGTCGTGTCTCCTATGCCAATCGGTAAACCCCTCGCATCTCTTTCTCTACCCAAGAATCCTGGTTTTCCCGAAAGAGGAGCATTGTAATATCCCTCTAGTCCAAAATAACCAATATCTTCACCATGCGTGTCTTTTCCTACAAAACCAAGTAGATGAGCTGCACTTGAAGCCTCCGGATACATTCTAGTTTCTTGCTTTTCAAAACCGATACCTTCTATACCTAATGCCTCAATATTTCGTTTAACTTCTGTGCTTACCTTGTGTTTTATCGGAATCCACACAACCTCTTCCTTAGATAATAGTGAAAATATTCTTTCTACCTCTATTAATAAATCTGCCCTCTCTGTATCTTCCTCAACGAAAAATGGGGCGAGCTTATCGGCAATTTTTCTATAATCATCTTTAATGTCTGGCAAAGAAGCGTACACCAACCACGCCTCTCCCCTTGCTGCTAGCCATGTCGAATCATTTGCTAAGATATTGCCTCTTGGCGCAGATATGTTTTTCCCAGTTTGGTATTGATCTCTTGCTTGAGCCGACAAATCCTTGCCGCGTATAACCTGCCAAAAAAACAACCGCCCAATTAGAGCAATAAAAATTACTAGAAAAAATGCGGCAACAAGCTTTATACGCGTTTGCATGATATATATCTGTTACGGAAGTTTAGCAAATGCCTCTTTCTCGCTTATATATATAACATTGGAGGGCTTCACAAAACCCAATTCTTCGGCCTTTTCTCCCATTCCACTTAATGAAGATGAATTAATTAACTGATTTGAATATTCCTGTTTTTCTTTAGCCAATAAGAATTCTTCGTTTTCAAGTTTAGCCAAATGTGCCCCCAATGTTGAAGCTTCAATGGCAAAAAAGACCGTAGCAACGACAAACATCGACAATATGGAAATTAAAGCCACGGGTACATTAAAGGGTGTACTTTTTTGATTAGTCTGTAATTTTCTATTTTGTTTATTCATGTTTATATTTTTTCGAGACACCTTAGTTTTGCGCTTCTAGCACGAGGGTTTTTAATAGTTTCCTCTCTTTCTGGCATTACTGGTTTTTTAGTTAATATTTTTACCAATCCACTTTTTTGCCTGTCTTTGAAAAAGTTTTTAACTATCGCATCCTCTCCAGAATGAAAACTGATAACAACCAGTCTTCCTCCTTTTTTAAGCAAATTGATTGCTTTAGGGAGTGCAATTTTCAGGTTTTCAAGCTCACTGTTCACTGCCATTCGTATCGCCATAAAGGGCAATGTGGCAGGATTAAGTTTTCCTCCACTGATTTTCGCCCTTCTTATGATCGCTAAAAAATCAGCCGTTTCTTTAATTTGTTTTTCTTTTCGATAAGTAACAGTTACTTTGGCTAGTTTTCTAGCAACGGGCGGTATCATCACTGAACTAAATAGACTACGTAGCTGATCCTCGCGCAAATTATTCAACAAATCCGCAGCGGTAACACCCTGCGTTTTACTGTTAATTCTCATATCAAGCGGCGCAGAGCCACTTTCAAATGAAAATCCGCGCGTTTTAGATTTTAAGTGAAGATTGCTAACACCAAGATCAAAAAC
>Ga0307992_1000747_pt1 | contig 20132 bp, 18 predicted proteins | sample EllFjometagen133_FD_203162 | JGI IMG/M metagenome (GOLD analysis project Ga0307992, IMG submission 203162) | Marine microbial communities from Ellis Fjord, Antarctic Ocean - #133 | ecosystem: Environmental > Aquatic > Marine > Unclassified | place: Southern Ocean | collected 2014-10-08
AATGGTTCGGACGATTTCTGTCAGCTTCTCAATCTGTGTATTCTTGGGATTATTAAATCTTTTGGATACCCCCAGACCTGGCTTGGTTGATAAGTTTGTTTCCTGATTTAATCCACCGCTAGAATTGATTGGGAAGGATTGTGCCTTAAGAACCTACAACGTCTTCAATTCTTGCTTTCCGATGATTGGATGACAATACAAAAAAGATACCTCTGTTCAGGAACTAAAGTGTTACCTATGTCCTGATTCGACAGGCTCCAACTTTCAACTTCCAGACCTGCTACTTTCGACTAATTTCAAGGGTAGTAATTTTAACCAAAGAGTGGGAATTCAATTGAAAAAAATAATCATCACCGGTGGTGCCGGATTCATCGGCTCCAACTTCATCCTCAAGCAAATCGCCGAAACAGGTAACCACATCCTCAATCTGGATAAACTCACCTACGCTGGCAATCTGGAAAATCTTAGTTCCATTGAAAATCATGAGCGCTATCAATTTGTTGAAGGTGATATCACAGATGCAGTAGCAGTCGAAGCAATTATCCAGGACTCCCAGCCCGATGGCATCATTCATTTCGCAGCCGAGTCCCATGTGGATCGCTCTATTGATGGCCCTATTCCTTTTATAATGACTAATGTGGTAGGAACGGCCATTCTTTTAGATAGAATGCACAAATACTGGAAGACTCTCACTGGATCAAAAAGGGAAGACTTTCGCTTTCTACAGGTGTCTACGGATGAGGTTTTTGGTTCCCTAGGTCCAGATGAATTATTTAAGATTGATACACCCTACGATCCCAGTTCACCCTATTCGGCTTCAAAAGCAGGTTCTGATCATTTGGTACGAGCCTGGGGGCGCACCTTTGGTTTCCCCATTTTGCTCACCAATTGCACCAACAATTATGGCCCTTTGCAATTCCCTGAAAAATTAATCCCTCTCATGGTCATCAATGCTATCTCAGGCAAACCACTTCCAATTTACGGTGATGGACTGAATATTCGGGATTGGCTCCATGTGGAGGACCATTGTGACGCTATTTATTCTGTTTTTAAGAGTGGGAATCTCGGTGAAACCTATCTTGTGGGTGGAGAAGAAGAGGTTACTAATCTCAGGGTGGTGGAGAGTATCTGTAATATCCTGGATGAGATTCAACCAAACGATTCTGGCAAGAGTTACCGGGAGCAGATCACTTATGTTACCGATCGACCTGGACATGATGTCAGGTATGCCATGGATATCTCTAAAATCAGATCAGAGTTAGGTTGGAATCCTTCCCATAGCTTCGAGGCAGGTCTCAAAGAGACTATCCAATGGTATCTTGACAATCAGAACTGGTGGAAAGCCTTGCAACAGAAACAAATTTACGAACAGGAAAGATTGGGGGTCAAATAATGAAAGGCATTGTACTGGCAGGTGGAGCAGGGTCACGATTACACCCATTGACTAGGGTTGTTTCAAAACAGCTCCTTCCTATTTACAACAAACCCATGATCTATTATCCCTTGTCCACTTTATTGCTGGCCGGGATCAATGAAATATTAATCATTTCAACTCCAGAGGATTTACCTCGTTTTAAGGAATTATTGGGTGATGGCTCACGCTTTAAGGCAAAATTTTCCTATGTGGTTCAACCCAGTCCTGATGGCTTGGCCCAGGCATTCATCCTGGGCGAAGAGTTTATTGGCGATGATGATGTTTGCCTCATCCTTGGGGACAATATCTTTTTTGGTCATGGACTGATTGATATGCTCAAGGAAAGTACTCGGATTGTAGATGAGGAAAAAGATGCAGTTGTTTTTGCCTACCACGTCGAAGATCCAGAGCGTTATGGGGTCGTTGAATTTGACCAGCGCAAAAAAGCCATATCTATTGAGGAAAAACCAGCTAAGCCCAAAAGCAATTTTGCTGTGGTAGGCTTATACTTTTATCCAAACTCCGTTGTTCAAGTAGCCAAAAAAGTAAAACCATCAGCCAGGGGAGAGTTAGAGATAACCTCAGTTAATCAACATTATCTTGAACAGGAAGCATTGCAGGTCCAGATCATGGAAAGAGGCTTCGCCTGGCTGGATACAGGCACCTTTGACTCCATGCTGGAAGCTTCCCAATTCGTTCAAACCCTGGAAAAGCGCCAAGGTCTCCAAATAGCCGATATTGAGAATCTTTAAAGTATTGAACCGCAAGGTTCGCAAAGCGTTGCATTGAGCTTGTCGAAATGAAGCAAAGAGGACTTTTGAAAAGTACAATTAAAAATCTTTGCGTTCTCCGCGCTCTCTGCGGTTAAGAAAAGGTCATCATGAAATTTAAGGTAACACCACAGAGTATCCCCGATGTCCTCCTCATCGAACCCACCGTTTATGCGGATGATCGAGGTTATTTCAAGGAAAGCTACAACCTCAATGATTTTAAGGAATTCCTCCCCGGTGTCAAATTTGTCCAGGACAATGAATCCAAGTCTAGCAGGGGGGTCCTTAGGGGCTTACATTTCCAAAAAGCACCCCATGCCCAGGCCAAACTGGTTCGGGTGATTCAGGGCAGAATCTGGGATGTAGCCGTTGACATCCGACCCGACTCAACAACCTTTAAACAATTTTGCTTCGCAGAACTCAGTGCTGATAATCATTGCCAGTTTTATATTCCCCGAGGGTTTGCTCATGCATTTTTAGTAACTAGTGAAACCGCCATCGTGCAATACAAAACAGATAATTTCTATCATCCCCAATCTGATGCCGGCATCCACTCACACGATCCTGAGCTAGATATTCCCTGGCCTCTCCCCAAAGAAGAGCACATCCTTTCAGCTAAGGATATGGTGCTTCCTTTCCTTTCTAGTGGACAATTGGTTACTGAGTGATCGCGAAACGATTGTATCGAAGTGTCGACTTTCAGACTTCCGACCTTTGAGTAATTAACTTATCTTTCACCATGTCAAGCGACCTACAAGCGCCCGATACAAAAATTCAAACTTTTTCCAATGTTTCACTTTGGGCTCGCATGAAATCTTGGCTTCTAGTGGTTTTCACTTTTCACTTTTCACTTTTAATTTTTAACTCATGTGGTATAGATGTCGAAGACCCCACACCCCCCTCACCCCCTCAATGGGTTGAGAAGTCCTTGCCTGAAGAGTGGCCCGAGCGTGGGATTGATGCGCATGAATCTGGTGGGATTTATCTGGAGTGGGAGCCAAACACGGAAGACAATATTTTGGCGAACCTCATTTATCGAGCGGAGTATTTTGATGACAATGACAGTCTTGGGCAGTATGAACAAATAGACCGTTTAGAGGCGTCCTCAAATGCTACGTTGGAATATGTTGATACTGATTTGAAGGTAAGAACGCAATATTATTATAAACTTAAGTCTGCAGACTTATCCGAAAATCGGAGTGACTTTTCTGATTCACTCTGTTTTGGAGTTTTACCGCAAATATCCATTGGCACGATGGCGCCCAATGGTTTATTAGATTCACTCAATAAGGATATGAAATTGTACTGGAGGTACACGTATAGTGTTGAGATGGAAGACTATTGCCTGACCATGGTCAATCAGAACGGTGACTATATTTTTAGAGAAGTGTTCACACCAGGAAATTATCTTGATGGGACTGAATCAAGAGAAATCCCTGAATCTGTTACTTTGGTTCCAGGGCAAATTTATAGGTGGCGCGTTGATACCGCGGCCAGATACGAAAATGATGTGGAAACAGCCGGTTCCGAATCCAATTGGGCCACCTTCGTTTTCCCCGGTTTTTAAGCAATAATCTTACATAATGTGAGATTATTAGGCCATCCAAGGGGAGTAGACCAGGCCATCATCTCTAAAAATACTAAGTGTGGAGGATTTCCTTTTTAAACTTTACAAAGCACTTATTCTGACACTTGAACTTAAGATTACTTAACAAAGGACTGCACATAGTGCTCCATTTGATGTAGAACATGTCCCCAAAAAACCACCTGCCCAAACAGCATTACCGATTAGATTACCATGCTTCATATTAAATTGATTTCTGCTCAAACAGAGCAGAAATCAAGATTGACTCAGATTGTCTGATTTGATAATTTGAATACAGCTAAAATGTGTCTAATGAATTGATTATGAGAAAAGATAATGCTTGAACAAAACAACCAAAAGCTTTCCAATCAGATATTTCACAATGAAGATCGAATAGATATTAAAGAGATATGGAGGATCATCCGTAGTTATAGAAAGTCCATAACTATAATCTTTTCTCTCATTTTATCTCTTACGATCTATTTCACCATGACTACTCTGCCTGTCTGGCAGGCAACTACAGTAGTCATGATTAAAGAGAGTGGGTCTGATCCAAGTTCATTTGTATTTGATTTTGGTATGAACAAATCCCAACAACGCCTGCAAAATGAAAAGGAGGTTCTTAAGAGTTTTAATCTCCACGAACAAGTTGTGAATTCGCTAATTTCAGATGGCGGTGCCAATGAATTGACTTTATTTGGAACCCGCTATATTAGAGTCCGATATAGACTTCAAGATTATTTTCTGGATTGGATCGGTCGTAATGACGATTCCCTGATTTCCCCGAGAGAATTGGACTTCTCGGGTCGTATAAAAGTGGTAGAACAACTTCGGGATGATACTGCCATTTCAATGGTAAGAGATGCTGACGTTCTTAAAATATCTGTTAACTCCGCCGACTCATCCGATGCTATCTTTCTTGCCAATAGGATTTCTGAAATTTACCGTAATATAGATTTAGCGGGTGGCCAGGGTGAGCTCCATTTTGTTCTCACATTTCTGGATAGCCAGATCACAAAATATGAGCAACGGCTGGCTAATGTGGAAGATGAGCTCCAGGCATTCCAATCTGACAAGCAAATCTACTCGATGGATGGTTCTGCTGACCTTTTACTCAAAGACTTAACCACCTATGAAAGCATATATTACACAAACATTGCTGAGCTGGAAGTAGCCATGGAGCGTGTGAAATACTTGAAAGGTCAACTCTCGGAAAGCGAAAAAGCTCTCATGGAGGAGATTACCAATACTAACAACCCCATGATTGTTGCACTACGTGGCAAAATAGCTGAGCTGGAGGCTCAAAAAGTCCAGCAGATGGTGGATGAGGGGTGGGATGAGAGCTCCTTACAATCTCGCGATTTCAACAGGCGGATTAGTGAGATGAAGACCAAGCTCACGAGTATCACTGAATCACTAATACTTTCAGGCTGGAGTGAAGAGGATCCCTTTGCTGCTTCGCAGGAGATTTTTAACAAAATTGTGGAGCAGGAAGTGGAGGTTCATTCAGCAAGGTCTCGAGCGCAAGAATATAAAAAACTCGTTGAGCAGATGTCCGGGCGATTGACCGGTTTACCTACTCAGACTTTGCAGTACGCACGTCTTGAACGTGATCTTAGACTCAATGAAAATCTTTACCTCACCATGAAACAGAAATATGAGGAATCGCGGATAACTGAAGCAGGGCAAATGGGTAAAGTTCGAATCCTTGATCCTGCATTAATTGCTGAAAAGGTTAGACCGAATAAAAAAATCAATTATCCCTTAGGTTTATTCCTTGGAATAACTTTAGGAGTAGCTTATGCAATTGCGCGGGAGCATTTTGACAATACTGTTAAATCAGTCGAGCACCTTGAGAGAAAAGGGCTTACAATCCTTGGTATTATTCCAGATATGTTGGGAGCAGATACAAAAGCCTCAGTTAGGAAAATTGCTGCACCTTCGAAAGGGGGTACGGATTTTAAGCGAAGATTGATCACTTATGAAGATCCAAAATCTCCTATTTCTGAAAGTTATCGATCGTTAAGAACCAACATTAGTTATGCTTCTCCCAGTAATTCAAAAATTAAGAGCTTGCTAATTACAAGCTCTCAACCCGGTGAGGGGAAATCCACAACAACAGCAAATTTGGCTATTGCTTTCGCCCAGCTCAGAAAGAAAACACTTTTGGTTGATGCAGACCTTCGGAAACCTGTTCAACACAACGTATTTGGACATGAGAGGGGACCGGGACTATCTGAATACCTTATTGGTGATGTGGGTGACTTGAGCTCAATTATTCACCCCACAAAAATTGATAATCTATTTATTCTTACTGCTGGGGCATTGCCTCCAAACCCTTCAGAATTGCTCGGGTCAGAAAGTATGTCGGACTTAATTGATCAGCTTGAGTCTCAATATGACATGGTGCTCTTTGATTCCCCTCCCATTGTTGCTGTGACCGATGCATCCATGATATCCGGGGAGCTTGATGCAATTGCTCTCGTCGTGAAGGCGGGACATACAGAACGCTCAGCCGTGGATAGAGCGCTTGACATGATCGGACAGGTAAAAGCTCCACTCATTGGTGCAATTTTAAATGGAGCAAATCAGGAAAGTTTGGGAGGGAAATATGCCTACTATTATTCATACTACAATTACTATTACCATTCCAATGATGAGAAATCTTGAATTTGGTAAATTTTATAAAACCCTACAATCAAATATGCAACTCCTACGCTTGGCCACTTATTGACCGTTCCTCATTTATAGGAGGTATTTTTGAGGTTTTACTCAACATGTCAACCTCTAACCGATTCATAGCAAGTAATATTTAATCCTTAACCAGGTAGGAATGTGTTGATTAATTGAGCCAGCTGAGAAATAATTCATTGATAAATATTTCTTCTTCGATTGTGCCGCTTTTTATCGGACTTTGGTTGATGCCTCACGCAATATCAGGATTGGGTGAATCGCTTTTTGGCATTTTGACGATTGCTTGGGTCTTCATTGGGTCACTTGGAGTGCTTGATTTCGGACTATCAAGGTCTGCCACAAAATTTGTCTCAAACGCAATTGATATGAAACAGATCAATCAAATCGGCCCAATTATTATTGCAAGCATGGCAATTGCCCTTGGGATAGGAGTTATTTTTGCACTGGTTTTATATTTTTGGTCAGAATATATAGTTCTTCAATTCTTCAATATCCCACAATTGTACACGGCTGAAGCCATACAAACCTTCAAATATGTAGCCCTTGGGTTGCCAGTCATTCTCGTTACAAATGTTATAAGGGGCTCACTGGAGGGATTGCAACGGTTCGGGGTATTGGCTGCTAGTGGAATTATTGTTAGTATTTCAACGTATGCAATCCCAGCATTTTCAAGTATTACAGATATCTCACTTCCTGAAATTATTCTTTGGATTATTGGGTTTAGGTTGTTAGCAGTTAGCTTTAATAATATTTATCTATGGAAGTACTACAGATGGAAGAAACTCCAATTTGGCAGAATATTTTTGAAAAAGTACTTATCCTATAGCGGATGGATATCAATTACTAATATGTTGAACCCGATTATCATTTTTTCTGATAAATTTGTTATTGGATATTTGCTTCCCGTCTCACAGTTGACATTCTATGCCGTACCCCATGAGCTTGTTTCCAGGATAAGGTTTCTCCCAACAGCAATTACCAGAGCGATATTCCCCTTATTCTCAGGGACTTCGGCAGAGCAGGACAGCAATAGGAATATGGTCTTCTCAATATCATTACTTACGATATTGATATTGATAAGTGGGATATGTTGCTTAATTGCTGTGAATGCATCACTAATAATTCGACTGTGGCTGGGTGGTGAATATGTTGAAAAGAGCGTACTTATATTACAAATTGTATCCTGTGGAATCATTTTTAACTCTATCGCGCTTGTGCCATATAATTATTTACAAGGTGTCTCTAGACCTGATATACCATCCAAAATACACGCATCATCTTTGCCAGTTTATTTATTGCTGCTAATCCTTTTCACAAGTGAATACGGAATTAAGGGAACAGCTTTCATTTGGACAGTTAGAACATTTTTTGACATGTTATTACTATTATTATTTAGCTTCAGGGTGAAGCCTGAACTTCTGGGCAGTATATTTAACAAGGGAAATGTATTGTATCTTTTGATCGTTTTAAATATTGCACTCACTCCTTTAATCACTCTCTTCAATCTAGGCGAAGTATTTACTGCGAGTCTATCAGTATTGCTTATTGGATTCCTTGTTATTGCAGCGTTTATCAGATATTACTTAGTTCATAATTCTACAATACATATAATTCGAAGTCAATGACTCCTGCTAAATTATATTCATTTATTTGGCTATCAATTCTAGTTTTGTGCTATATGAATTTGGGTCAATATAATCAGATTACAACTCTTGCATGGGTCTATATACTTGGATCTGTATTAGCTTTTCTACTCGGCACTGTTTTGATGTTATGGCTTTATGAGTCAACAGATAAACCTATTGTCCGAGAGAACAAAATTATTACTGCTGCTGCAATCGATGTTGACCGACTTAAAAGAATGATTTTATTCGCTGTGTTTATTTCATTGGGGGTAATCATTATAAACTTTGTTTTAAGCATGGGAAGTCGAGCAAATCTGATACAAATGTTTTTTACGCCAAACATAATGTATTCTAAAAGAGTTAATGGTGAACTCTCTTCTGCAATACCGTATTTAGATGGCCTCGCTATCTATGCTTGTGCTTTTTCAGGTATACGTTGGTCGATTCTTAAGAAATTTGATTTTTTAACGATATCTCCTTTGATAGTGGTTGTGCTTTCTTCAGTTGTAAGTCTTGGAAGAGCAAAAATCATAATAGGGTTTATGCTTTTTCTTTTTGGAGCCTCGGCATTATGGGCTGAGAAAGCTAGATATAAAAAATATGGAACGGTCCTGATAACGGGAGTTATGATATATTTATCAGGCTATATTCGGATCTACAGAGGGGGATTTATAGATAAAACATTGAGCAATTATCCGGATAGTATTGTAAGTGGATTAGGTTACACAAATTCAGCCTTATTACTGAGTATTTATGACAATATTACATCCCCGATATTTGTATTTTCTCAAAGTTTTGGCAGATTCGCAAATTATGACCACAATTATTTTGGGCGAGAAACATTCGCTCCAGTTCATAGATTGCTGTACAGGTTTGGAGTTGGAGAGGGGGCAAATTATTATGAAAGTTTTGTTGATATTGGTGGGATCTATACAAATGTTGGGTCTTATTTAAAGGATATATTTGTGGATTTCTCAGTACCTGGAATTATTGTATTTCCAATGTTATTTGGACTCATTTCTGAGTACGTCCACCTGAAATACAAGGCAACGAAAGACATCAAGTACAGTTTTCTACAATCAATGATATACACGTACATTATATTTAGTCCAATAGTGAATTTGCTTCGCCTAGGATACTTTATGTTTCCTTTGGCAATAGGATATTATCTAATACAAAGAAGGGGCATCGTTACGAGGGTTTCATCAGATGGTTGATTTAATAATTGTGAGTTACAATACTCGAGAATTAACGAATCAGTGCATTACAAGCCTATATAATAGTTATAATAAAACAAAATATAGTATTACTGTGCTTGATAATAATTCCAATGATGACACAATCTCATCTATACGTAAAGTTCACCCGAATGTCAAAATTATTGCCAATGATAAAAATGTTGGATTTGCCGGTGCAGTGAACATGGGTATGGCTAATAGTCAATCTGAATGGGTAATAATTGCAAATTCTGATTTAATATTTTTGGACAACACTATTGATGAACTGTCCAATTCAGTCGAATTGACAAAAAATATTGCGGTTGTTGGAGCTCAACAAGAACATATTGACCATACATTGCAGGCAAGTATGCGTTTTGTGCCTAGTATCAAATCTGCTCTCAGAGAGCTTCTTTTTATCGATAGCATAAAGAATGTATTTAGACGATTGAGTTGGAAGCCCCGAGTAAGAAGACAAGTTTTATTGGGAAGAATGCAATATATAGATGGAGCATTGATGATGATCAATCGCAAAATCTTTTTTGCGTTGGATGGGTTTGATGAATCATATTTTTTTTATTCTGAGGAAGCAGATTTTTGTTATCGCGCAAGCACTAGTGGATATGTGAATGTCATTAATAGTGATTGTAGGGTCATACATTTGCGTGGTGGAAGTTCAAAAAGGGGATCTTTCGAGCAGCGGAAAAAATTCATCAAGATGCAAATGGATAGTAAAATGAAATTTATCAACAAGCATTTTCCCAGGTCTCATCAGTCTGCGTACGTTATTTTCAAATTAGCCCACTACTTACTATTATTCCTCCTGGCATGGATGAATAATATTTTTAGGTTGACTATATTCAATAGTTCAAAAAAGCGTAATGTAAGAGCATATAAGTATAATATCGAAATATTGTTTGCGTGGCTCATCAAAAGAAAAAACCGAATAGGGCATTGCTGATAGCCATAAATTGGAACTAATAAGAAGGCAATAAATTTCATTCGAGCAAAGCATTTGAGTCGTGGAAAACTTTTAAAGTCTTTACTATGATAAAATTTAAGATAAGTAGATAAAATGGAAACAAATGCATTGCATAGAGATGGAATTAAGCTTTTCTATGTGAATCCGATGTCATACAGTAATTTATCTGAATACGATTACTCGTTGCTTTCTAATATTGAAGATTTGCATGGGTACTATATCTCATCTTCAAAATACAATCAAAGCAAAATAGATGGGTTTGTTAGATATGAACTATATAGCTATAGCGATAAGAAAGGTTTAAATAAAGTAATATCATACATTGCCAGTCAGTTGAAGCTTATCCACTTAACGATGATAATAAAACCGGATATAATTCATTGCCAATGGCACAAGATCCCTCTTTTTGATGTGATCATTTATAGATTTATTAAAGCAATTTGTTCAACAGTTAAGATCATCCATACAGCCCATAACATACTGCCTCACAATTCCGGCAATAAATTCAAATCTATATATTCGTTTTACTATAAATTTGTGGATATGGTAATAACACATCATTTTTCTACTTCACGTGAGTTAATTCATGAGTATGGTCTTAGCTCCAAAAATATTTTTACTTCCAAACATGGACTTTTTCCTGTGCGGGAGACAATATCGGAGGGATCCGATCAGAACAGGCTCTTCAACTCTGGGAAAGTCTTCGGGCTATTGGGAACTATTGGCTTCTACAAAGGGATTGATTTATTGGTAGAAACCTGGGTCAGACATGAGAGCAAGATTAACCAAAATGATATAAACCTAATAATAGCAGGAGCTGGGATAATTCCGAACTCAACTGCCATCAAAAATAATCCAAGAGTAAAAATCATAAACAGGTACCTTACGAACTCAGAGTTTGAAGGAATATTATTGCAGTGTGATTGTATATTACTACCCTACGCAAAGATTTCCCAGAGCGGGATGTTAATGAAGGCTATTTCAAATAACCTTCCTGTTGTGGTATCAAATGAGGGCGGTCTAACAGAGCCATTTAAATATGGCAAAGTAGGAGAGATCATGCCAGAATACACAGTGGATGGACTATTTAAGGCCATTGAACTTGTCAAAGATAATTTACATAACGAGAAATATTCAGCCCATGAATTTGAACTTGTGAAAAGTGAATATTCTTGGAGAAAAATTTCTGCGAATTATACAAAATTATATGAGGAATTGGTTCAATAAAATATGTTGATAGGTTACTCTGTATGAATTACGATGGTAATATCAACAATTAGATTGAGAGTAATTTTATGAATAAAGAGTTAAGTGTGATAATTCCGTGCAGAAATGAAGTAGGTTATATCCGTGAATGTTTACAATCTTTACTTGACAACGATTATCCTCGAGATAAAATGGAAATAATTGTGATTGACGGGATGAGTGATGATGGGACTCGGAGTATCGTAAATGAATATGTAGCTGATTACTCATTCATCCGAATGGTCGATAACCCAGCCAAAACAAAACCCGAAGCTTTAAATATTGGAATTGACGAAGCGCGCTCTGCAATCTGGATGAGAATTGATGCACATGCCGTTTACGCAAAGGACTACATTTCATTGTGTGTGAAAGGATTAAAGGAAAAAAATGTTGATAATATTGGAGGAGTACGATACACTCGCTCAAAATCCAAAACCTGTATTGGTCTTGGGCTCGCCGAGGCAGTTTCCCATCCATTTGCAGTTGGGAATGCATATTATCGCACGGGTTCTAGTAAGCCAAAGTATGTAGACACTGTCTTCTGTGGTTGTTATAGACGTGAAGTGTTTGATAAAATTGGCAAGTTTAATTTGAAGCTTTTAAGAACTCAAGATAGAGAGTTTAATACACGATTGTTGGAAAATGGTGGAAAAATATTGCTAGATCCGGCTATAAAATGTTACTACTACGCTAGGACAAACAGTACGGATTATTTGAACTGGATATATTATGGGGCATTATGGCTGTTTAAAGCGAAACAATACACAGAATATTCGATGCTTTCTTGGAGAAACTTTGTGCCAACCTTTTTCACGTTAGCTTTAACTATATCACTCATAGCGATGTTTTTCAGTCCAGCAGCGATTGTGCTGCTTGCTATCGTAATTCTTCCATATAGTCTTTTTGCTATCTATTTTTCTTTTTTATTAGCATATAAGCATAAACGATTTCCACTTATTTTTGCTATGCCATTTATTTTTTTCAGTACACATATAACCTATGGTTTAGGTGCCCTCTCAGGATTCACATTAAATCTAGGATCAAAGATTAGAAGGCGAAAATGAATAGCCAAAGGAATACTCCGCTATACGATACAGAAATGAACTTCTATCGAGGGAGGGTCGGTCTGTACTACATTTTAAAAGCGCTAGGTATTAAAGAAGGAGATCATGTATATCTTCAAGCTTTTACTTGTGTTGCAGTCCCAGAAGCAATTCTAGCTTGTGGTGCCTCACCTGTCTATATAGATATTGAGGCCGATGGCTACAATTTAGATATAATAGATTTGGAAAAGAAGGTAAGCAATCTAGGTAGGGCAATCATTGTTCAACATACCTTTGGTATACCAGCTGATCTAGGCGAAATAAAAATGATTGCAGATAAAATGCATATTCCCATAATAGAGGATTGCTGTCACACATATGAATCGACTTATAATAGTCGCCCTGTTGGGACAATAGGTGTAGCTGCATTTTATTCACATGAGTGGGGAAAGCCAATAGTTGTTGGTATTGGAGGAAGCGTTAGAATAAACGATCTCGATCTGCAAGTCAAAATGGAATCTATGATGCCATTATTGCAGTTTCCGAGTACTTTGAAAACTATTCAAATTCAACTACAGTATTTTATGTTTAAATTACTCTATCGTCCAAGATTTTACTGGCCGATACGCTCATTCTTTCGGCTCCTATCAGCAAGAGGCATCGCTGAAGGGAATTATAATGCTGTAAGGAAAGGTGTTGTTTCAAATGATTTTGAACTGAAAATGCCTTCATATTTAGCTGCAAGGCTAAAGCGCAAGATTTTACTTTTGCCTAAAATATCTAGTTATAGTAAAAAATCGTCCAATGCCTACAAGGATGGAATAAAAGGTGTAAATATTGTTCACCCGAAATTACCGGTTAATGCAGAGGTTGTCTTTGCTAGATATCCTCTCAGAGTGAAGAATAAAGAGCAGTTGTTGCTTCTGGCACAACAGAATAATATAGAAATGGCAGATTGGTACTCTACACCAGTCCATCCAAAATTGGGAGACCAACTTCTAGAAGTTGAGTATGAGCCAGGGTCTTGCCCTAACGCAGAGAGTCGGTGCGCAGAGGTTGTATCATTGCCTCTACATCAAAATGTTACGTCTAATAATATTAATTCTACGATATCTTTCATCAATGGAGTGGAATAAATTGCACGAAGAGATTATTTACGAAACAGTTACGAGCTTATTAGATGCTGAGCAGCAACAGCTGTCTAAAATTCACCGAAACCAATTAAAAGATGGATTCTTAAGCTCACTAGGGGAAAATTCTCTAAACCTTCTGTTTTCTTTCGCAGCATCAAGTGATTCAGGGTTATTGATAGTTGCAAAAAGCAAAACCAGTAATGTTATCATAGGTTTTTTATTAGCTACTACGAATACTACAAGTTTTTATAAAGAATTTCTTAGAAAAAATCTGTTCAAAGCACTGTGGATTGTGTTGCCAAAATTGTTTTCAATTTCACGAATAGTGAAATTGATGGAAACATTAATGTATCCATTAAAACATGAATTGGTAGAGTATCCAATAGCTGAGCTGCTTGATATTGCAATATCAAGAGAATATCAAGGGCATGGAATAGCGACCGATCTTTTTCATCTTATGGTAAATAATTTTAGATTATTATCCATCAATAAGTTTAAAATTACCACTGGCGAAATCCTTAAAGGGGCACAGCATTTTTATACAAAGCTTGGGGCGGTACAAATTGATACTATCCAAGTTCATAAGGGAGAGAATACAATAGTCTATGAGTATAATATTTAAAGCTAAATCATGAAAATCAATACTTTGTTAAATAAGGGAATCGAATTAAGTGTTAAAAAGAATTTTTGATATCATCGCATCATTTGTCGGACTTCTTTTGTTTTCGCCGGTTTTTATTTGGCTTATATTTTCGATCAAAAGACAGGATCCAGGTCCCGTCTTTTACCGTGCTCCAAGGGTTGGAAGAGGGAAGGGGACATTCCATATTTTTAAATTCAGATCAATGGTCATGAATGCCGATAAAATTGGAGGTCCAACTACTAGCTCAGATGATCCACGTGTGACAAAAATCGGTCGTACGATTCGGAGATATAAACTTGATGAACTAGCCCAACTAATTAATGTGTTTTTAGGGCAAATGAGCTTAGTTGGCCCCCGTCCGGAAATACCAAGTGAGGTTGAAACATACCCGAAAGAGTGTGATATAATATTTAGTGTCAGGCCTGGAATAACAGATTATTCATCTATCGAATTTAGAGATGAGGGCGGCATAATTGAAAGCAGTGGAATACAAGATCCACACGAAGCCTATAGGCAACTAATTCAGCCGAGAAAACTTGAGCTACAAAAACAATATGTTAAAGACAGCTCATTTTGGCTGGATATAAAGCTGATTTTTCAAACAATTATTGTAATATTTAAGTAGGAAGATAAAATGCAAACAAATTCTGAAGAGTTCGCAGCAAAAGTGCGGAGGCACGTTGTGGATATGACTCATAGGGGCAATAGCTCCCATGTGGGGTCTGGGTTATCAATTGTTGACATCTTATCGGTTCTTTACAATGATGTGTTAAATATTATTCCGAAGGAACCAAATTTCGCGGATAGGGATAGATTTATTCTATCTAAAGGTCATTCTGGTGCCGCAGTATATGCTACCCTTGCTGAAAGAGGGTATTTTCCCCTTGAGTTATTAAAGACACATTACCAGAATGGGTCAAATCTATCTGGGCATGTTTCGCATAAGGGTATTCCTGGTGTAGAGTTGTCGACGGGTTCTCTAGGACACGGTTTAAGTGTTGGTGTCGGAATGGCTTTGGCAGCAAAGCTCGATAGCTCACAATGGCGTACTTTTGTACTTTTATCTGACGGAGAGTGTGATGAGGGGAGTAACTGGGAAGCAGCACTATTTGCAGGCCACCATCTAATGGATAACCTGGTTGCCATAGTGGATTATAATAAATTGCAGAGCTTAGCCAGCGTAAAAGAGACTTTAAATTTAGAGCCTTTTGCGGATAAATGGAAGAGTTTTGGCTGGTCCGTACGAGAGGTGGATGGTCATGACCATAAGTCACTAAGAGCGTGTTTTAGTGGCTTACCTTTTGATGACAATGGAAAGCCAAATATAGTTATTGCTCATACAACAAAGGGAAAGGGCGTCTCTTTTATGGAGAATAATGTTCTCTGGCACTATCGTTCACCCCAAGGTGAAGAGTACAGACTAGCCATCGAGGAGCTAGATATCGATGCGTAATTCATTCATGAGAGCGCTAGAAGTTTTTACGTCTGATCATCCAGAGATTATCCTGATGCTTGGGGATCTTGGCTTCGGGGTCGTCGATAATTTTAAAAAACTTTACCCTACCCAAATTATTAATGCAGGCGTTGCTGAGCAAAACATGACCGGAATGGCAGCAGGTTTAGCCCTTTCAGGCAAGAAGGTTTTCACTTACTCCATTTGTAATTTTACTACTCTGCGTCCCTTAGAATTTTTAAGGAATGATGTTGCATATCACGATTTAAATGTTACTGCTGTATCTGTTGGAGGTGGTTTGGCATATGGAGCATTAGGCATTTCACACCATGCAACTGAGGATTTAGCAATATTAAGAGCAATTCCTAATATGACAGTTTTTGCTCCAGGTGATACGCTTGAGGCATATGAAATCACAAAATGTATCATCCAAGAAAACCTGGGCCCTGTTTACCTTCGTATTGGTAGGGCAGGCGAAGCAACAATTCATAATGAAGAAAGTATTAGCCATTTCAAACTTGGTAAAATATTGCAGGTAAAAGCAGATCAGACTAAGTCTGTGGCTTTTGTATCGACTGGTGGAATGTTAGAGGTCGCTTCAACTGTTCATGACAAATTATTGGAATTGGGTATTGATTCTTCAATATATAGTGTTCATACCATCAAGCCCATTGATGAACAAAAAATCATCGAAATATTTTGCAGCTATGACTTCGTTTTTTCTTTGGAAGAGCATAGCATTGTAGGTGGTCTCTCCTCGGCTATGTTAGAGTGTCTCCCGGGAAGGTACGACGGACGGATCAATCATTTTCATCCAATCGCTCTACCTTCAATTTTCACTTCTTTGGTGGGTGACCAAAAGTACCTTCGTCAAAGGTATGGCCTTAGTCCTGACTTAATCTACAAAAAAGTTTTAGAAACAATTAACTTGAAAAAATAGTGGAGATTTGCCCGTTATGCATAATATTCCTTTTTTTGATTATAAGAATACTTTTACAAGATTCGAAAAAGAACTCACTGAAATAATGATTGATGTATGTCGCAGAGGCGCATTTATTATGCAAAAGGAGTTAGAAGCATTTGAAGCAAACCTCAGTAGGTATACTGAATCGAATTACGCCCTTGGTGTAGCCAATGCAACAGACGGTCTTGTTATTGCTCTTAAAGCTGCAAATATTCAACCCGGTGACGAAGTAATATTTTGTTCGCATACTATGGTGGCTACAGCTGCAAGTATTGCATTAGTTGGTGGGGTACCAGTTCCAGTTGACGTTGGATTTGGTCGGACAATTGATATTTCTTCTATCGAGCCTGCAATTACTCCTAAAACTAAGGCGATAATGCCTACTCAACTTAATGGTAGACTTGCTGATATGGATCGTATCTTAGAAATTGCAGAGGCAAATCATTTAATCATTATTGAAGATGCGGCTCAAGCATTGGGAGCTAAATATAAAGGAAAGACTGCCGGGACTTTCGGAGTTGCGAGTGCCATAAGCTTTTACCCTGCAAAGGTTTTGGGCGGATTTGGAGATGGTGGTGCAGTTTTGTGCCAAGATAAGCAAATATTTGAGCGACTTTATCGCCTTCGAGATCATGGGCGAGGGTTGGACAGGGAAATCGTAGAATGGTCGGGCAATACTCGCCTGGATAATCTTCAAGCTGCAATATTGGACTTTAAATTGGGTCATTACCATGAAGATGTTAAGAGAAGAAGAGAAATCGCAGGAAAATATTCAGAACAACTTCGGGATGTTGAGGAAATATCCCTCCCGCCTGGACCCGATGATGACGAGACCTATTTTGATATTTATCAAAATTATGAAATAGAAGCTACTAATAGGGATAAACTCCAAATTTACCTAAGGGACCGTGGGATTGGAACTCTTCAGCAGTGGGATGGTAAAGCTGTGCACCAATGGCCTAAGCTTGGATTACGAGTATCCTTGCCAAAAACAGAGAAATTTTTTACACGATGTATGATGATACCGATGAATATGTCAATAACTGAACAGGATATTGATTACATCTGTGAATCAATTAGATCCTTTTACGAATAGTGTAATTTCTTTTGAATATCGAGATTGAATTCTCTTCACTATTAATTTATAGGTCCTCAAAAGTTAGCAATTAATGAGATTTCGGCATTTCCAATTCATTGGCGTTCTATTGTTGATGGCAGTAGTAAACACATCTGTTCTATGGGCTCAATACATGCCTTTAGATGTGAAAGAGATGAGAAACCGGGTACGAGGCGATTCAATAGATGTTTCAAAATCTATCACAACAGACGATAAATATAGTGTGGATGTGAGCATACTAGGTGCTAGAAACCCCAGTTTATTTGTTGTTCCGGCATTTTCGATTAATGTTAATCCAATTCTGTCTTATTGGTTCAAATGTGTGGTAACAAGTGCCCCGGACTATGGCTCAAGGATAGGCAGTAGATATGAGCGAACCGGTGCGTACACTGGTCCTAAGAAGCCCGGAGATTTTAGTTTTCTGGAGTCATTTTTTAAAATTAAATGGAATGAGTTGAGTATTAGTCTAGGAAAAATAGCAACAAACAAGCATAACACAGATAGGCATGACATACTTGATAATCTTCAACTTCCTCCGGTGTATGGATACACATACACGGTTTCCCATTCCCCATTTACTTACACACAGGGTCACTATTGGTTAGGATACTCTAGTACAGGTGATGCAGTCTCAGGTTATTCAAGATATTATGCAACTCAAAATTTGAAGTATAGTGGGAATATGTTTGAGGTCCAACTTGGTGACAGAGTAATTTATTCAGGCTTAGATCAACCAGTTAATTGGAGATACCTCGTTCCCTTTGAGCCTACAATATTATCGGTATTCAATAGAGGTTCACCCAGAAACAATGATAATCATATTATAGATATTTCATTGCAGTATTATGCCTCAAGTCGATCTTCGTTAAATTTAAAGTTGCTTATTGATGAGTTTGAAGTTGATAGTGGTGATAGGGAAATTAATGATGATGATTGGGCATATCAGTTAGCTTACTCTTATAAAGTTAGGTCTAAGTACTTGACTATGATTAAACTAAACCACTTTTATTGTTCAGACTATTTAGGTATTCACTACGGAAACTCTACAAACTATGAAATTTTAGGGGTGCCTATATTTAGTGAGTTCGGACCTCAAACAAAACGAACTGAGATAATATTGTATTTTAATCATCGAAAGCCATTCGTAGGTGGATGGTTAAGTTTGCTTCGACAGGCAAAAGGACAGAATAATATCATCGGATCTCCTTGGCAACCACGCGCTACTCCTGAGATGCTTTCAGGTTGGGAAGAATCATATGGAATAGAATCTGAAATCTATTGGAAAGTATTAAACAATACTCATCTCTTTATTTATTGTTTTGCAGATAATGTGAATAAAAAATTGTGCAAAATCCTACTTACTTACACATTTTAAGATTTAATGCATATTCATAAGTGAATTCCCCCATCTCTATATTTCGTCTAAAGTATAGAGATAATATGGAACCCCTGCAACTATCCTTGGAAGTATTGCTCCATAAGCAGAATACAAATAAATCTCTCAAAAAAAGCATACTGTGTTCGCTTTTCAGGATCAATGAAAGCCAGACTGGTGGGAATCTCATTATCCCCTTCCATCATTGCTCTGCTTGTGGAATCGCCTCCCTTATAAACCACAACGTCTTTGGGCAATTCCATGTCGAAGCTCTCTGATTCAATACTCTGAGAGGTCGACTGACCAGGATTAGTTCGCCAAGGGGGTTTTATATATTATTCCGATCAATACCTCGAAAGTGTCCGAAACTTTCCGGAATCGGTGTACGAATGTCTCCGGATTTTCCAGAGAAGTTACTTGTCCACAATTATTTGTTTGCATTGAATCTAATTATGAGTAATATATTTATACGTAAATGATTGAATAATTATGCTTGATCAACGACAAGCCCTTTTCGCGGCCAACGACATATATAATTCACGTTTTAATTAGCCTTAGTTTCCTTCGATTTCTCTAACCTGTAACTGGGTAGATTCAGCTCAAGTATCACACTGTGATGAACCAACCTGTCAATGGCAGCTGCAGTAGTCATCGGGTCTTTAAATATCTGTTCCCATTTAGAGAAGGGCAGGTTACTGGTAATCATGATACTGGTTCTTTCATACCTGTCAGCCAGTAATGTGAACAGTACTTCCATTTCCTCTCTGCTCTGCTGGACATAGCCGATGTCATCAATGATAATTGCATCATACCTGGAAAGTGATTTTAGAGCCCGTGATAGTTTTAAATCCCGTTTTGCTATGAGAAGATTC
>Ga0307992_1000748_pt1 | contig 20119 bp, 16 predicted proteins | sample EllFjometagen133_FD_203162 | JGI IMG/M metagenome (GOLD analysis project Ga0307992, IMG submission 203162) | Marine microbial communities from Ellis Fjord, Antarctic Ocean - #133 | ecosystem: Environmental > Aquatic > Marine > Unclassified | place: Southern Ocean | collected 2014-10-08
ACTTCAATATTTTCTTTCTCTTCCTCTTTTAAAGTTGTCTTTTTTTTGGCAGCCATATGTTTTTCTAACCTAAAAATATAGTACTACAAATTTTTATTACTTGTCTACATAAAGGTTCCTTATCATATTACGCCAAAACCACTAATACGAATTAGTGGAGCAATTATTACTAGTGACAGAGAAAACAAAAAACGATATTGAAGGCAAGGACAAGAAAAAGCATGAAGAGGACTCCTCTTGACTATTTGCCACTAAATAAGTAAACATTAACTAGTAAGGAGGTGGTAGTAAGTGATCAAGAACATAGGAACAACCGAATTAATCATCATTGCTCTAATTTTAATACTCCTCTTTGGTGGCAAAAAGATACCTGAGTTCATAAAGGGTGTCGGAGAGACTGTCAAAAAAATCCTTAAAACATCAAAAGACGAAAAAAAGGAATAAGGGGTAATGTTTAAAACCCACTGGATAACAAAAAGGGAGGTAAGACGTAATGTTTAAAACAATTGGATCAACAGAACTTTTAATAATTGTCATAATATTACTTATTCTATTTGGAGGAAGAAAGCTTCCTGAGCTCGGAAAAGGTATCGGAGAATCTGTAAAGGAATTTAAAAAGTCTACAAAAAAAGAACCTAAAAAGAAAAAGAAGTAATTCCTTTGCCTACATCTCTACTTGTATTAATAATGCCATTTGTTATTTGGTCAACATGTCTATTTTGACCTTATCCCCCATCAAGCTAGCTAAAGAACAAGAGGTGTTTTGACCACACATCTGAAACTAAATCACCAAAATTGGACAGGGTTCTTCCGGAATAGTCCCACACGGCTGTAGAAATCTCTCCAGTTGTGGGAGCGGTCGACGACGCTTCAACTTCGAAACTTTTGTCTAGACATAAATAATCGGTTCCGGCAATACAACAAACCTGAGTCCGATAAACGTCGGTTGTAGCAGGAGCCGTAAAATCGTGGTAATACCATCCATTTGCGGCACTAGTCATTGATTGTCCATTCAGGTGCAAGGATCCGTCAGGATATCTACTAGTAATGGAACAGGTAGCCGTCGTTATTGGAACATAATAATCATCATAAAGAAATTCGCCTATTGTGCAACTACTGCTCGCGGTACAGTCTTGAGGACTTCTTGCCGAGGCCAATGTGTTCCGGGGGAAAACAAGGGCCCCAGCAAGAGCAGAAACAGCAATTGCCACAAACACTTGTCTTCTGATTGTTTGGGCAGCTATCATATATTACCTACATTTTCTCTTTCGTAACTCGCCGTAGTTCGGAGACGGACTCTCCAACTCCCCGTGCGAGCTCAGGCAGTTTTTTACTGCCAAAGAGAACAAAAAGCATCACAGCTATTACTCCTAGCTCTGTTGCTCCTATGTTATTTAACATGCAGTCAATCACCTCCGTTCTATTATTTAGTTGCTGGGTTTCCAACAGGTAAAACCAAAATGTTTTGTTGGGCAGGATTTTCCGTGAAAACCCAGCTATATCCAGTATTCACTGTTATTTGATATATTGTCAAGGGGTATTTTCTATCTAATTAATCTTATCATAATCTTATCATGTTTTGCATATTTAGCCTCAGTTTATAAATACTTATACTAAATTGACTCCATGATGTGATTATGATACATTCTTGTTGCATGACAATTTTAGCGTATAACTTATCAGCAAAAATAAAAGACAATTTACAGAAGATTGAAATCCTTCGTCGGCAGATATTGTTACTGCCCATACCACCCAAAATAGAACTCCGATTACGATGGGAAGCCTCTCTCCAAAGAACATATTGGTCCTTGGTATTGGCAGGCAATTCTTTAGGTAAGGCAGATATGGTTAAACTTCTCTCCACTCAAACTCGCACAAAACCAAGCCCAGAGCAGAAAGAGACTATTAACTATAAAAAGGCTCTTGATTACATTAGAGAAGACTGGCTCATCTCCTCAAGGACTATTTCTCTCTCAACGGTAAGGAAGCTATACGACATCGCCTGTAAGCCCACTTTGGGTACCAATTCAAGAATTAGTGCAAACACCAAGAAGCTACAATCATTCATTGACTACCTACAAGCAGGAAAGGAAAGCCCTATCATTCAAGCTGGTATTGCTCAAATATCGATTATTAATGCTGACGTGTTTGGAGAGGGCAACGGCTCTATAGCCAGGCTTATCCCCTACTTATACCTCTACAAACACGGTTATGATTTCCGAGGATTGTTGGTATTAGATGAATATCTAAGAAGAGATCTTTTTTCTTTGAAGGAGTCCATTGAAAGTGTTGGTAGAAATAAACACCTAACTCTTTGGTTGGAGTACTTCACCAATGGGATACTCACTCAACTTCGAAGTGCTTACAAAATTGCTTCTTCCTCTAAATTCCAAACAGAGATACCTGCTGCTTTTTGGAAATTAAATGACAGACAAGTTGATATTTTAAATTCACTCGAACAACCGGGGGCAAAAGTAACTAATATGAAAGTTCAGAAAAAATATAAGGTTTCTCAAATCACCGCTTCTAGGGATTTATCTAAACTTGTTAAGTTGGGGCTTCTTTTTTCTCACGGCAAGGGGCGCTCCGCTCACTATACCAAAGTATAAAATAATATATAAAAGGGTGTCGCTTATTTTGTGGACCCGCCGAGAATCGAACTCGGGACTCACCCATGCGAAGGGTACGGTATACCACTTGCCTACGGGCCCAAGAAACTAAATTATACCAAATCTATGTTGTCTTGCTCTTTTTTACTGAAGCACACTGAGAGGATTTACGTGAACACCATTTCGAATAACCTCAAAGTGAAGATGTATTCCCGTTGACCTTCCGGTTGTACCCATCTTACCAATAGCCGAACCTCTGGTCACTGTTTGACCGGGAACAACGTATACCTGGGACAAGTGAGCATAGAGTGTTCTGTATCCATTTCCGTGATCGATAATTACTCTGTTTCCATATCCATATCCGTCAAGCCATCCGGCAGCGACAACTGTTCCAGAATCAGCCGCTAAGATACTGGGGGCTGCTCTGTTAGCGATATCAAGTCCTTTGTGATACCACGCAAATCTTTGTGTGATGGAACCACCAGCGGGCCAAACAAAGCTTCCAGAAGCAACTACTGTTCCAGCGTCTGGTGTAATTTGCCTGATTCTTGGTGCAGTTGGTGCCGCTGCAGGAGGTATACCGTCTGGGACAACCACTGTTTGTCCAATGGCCAACTCAAAAGTCTCGTCATTGGTAAAAGAGTTGAAAGGATAGTCAACAATTCCCTGAGGAGAGGTGTCGTATTTTTTAGCAATGGAATAAACAGTATCTCCCTTACCTACTTTGTGAGACACACCAGTAACTGGTAATACCTCAAGTGCCTGTCCCGCCTTTATCGTGTCTTTGCTACCTAAATTATTCTGCCAGCGAACCGTGTCTGTCGTAACTCCAAACTTCTCTGCAATGGTACTTATCGTGTCCCCATCTTTAACTGTGTATTCAACTTCCTTATCTCTCATCTTTTCTGAAACCAAGGTGGTTGTATTGGTGTCTTCTGTTGCCGCAGATAAAACAGTCGAGGTTGAAGGAATTTCCCAAGGGTCAACACTTCTTCCTGGAAACTCTTGAGCAATAACTGGTGCAATCATCATGCCGGCGGCCGCTAGACCAGCCATTCCAGTATGCATAAGGCGCCTGGCCATCTTCCCTCTTTGTCGATAAAGAGCTGTGACAAAAATTCCTTTACCTTCTTCAAAACGCAAAAAAGATAAATGAAGATTTTTAATAACATAAACTGCTAGCTCTTTAAAAAAGAGTTTGAGGTCAGAAGAGAGGTTTAAAATTACGTCGTATGTTTCTTCCATCTAAGTTGCTAGAAAGAAGATAACACATGTAAAAAAGAGGGTCAAATAAACTCGGGGAGCAATAAAATTACCCAACTAGGAGACCTTTAGGCTGTCAAGAAAATCTCGGTTGCTTTCACTCTTTTTTAGCCTCTCCAAAAGCGTTTCTGTTCTCTCGTCTTGGGAAACCATTTCAAGCATTCTCCTAAGAGTGTGGATTAACTCCAAGTCCTTTTTGCCATAGAGCAATTCTTCTTGTCTTGTTCCAGATAAAGAAACATCGATTGCTGGGAAAATTCTCTTGTCTGCAAGCTTTCTAACAAGATGGATTTCCATGTTTCCTGTTCCCTTAAATTCTTCGTAAATCAAATCATCCATCCTAGAACCCGTTTCTACCAAGCAAGTTCCAAGAATTGTCAGTGAACCCTTGTCTTCAATTTTCCTGGCTGCACCAAAAAGCTTCTTGGCTGGGAATAAAGCAACTGGATCAAACCCCCCAGTTAGTGTTCTACCTGATGTTGGCAAGGCTAAGTTATAAGCACGAGCCATTCTTGTTATTGAATCTAAAACAACAACAACGTCTTTGCCTTCTTCAACTAATCGCCTGGCTCTTTCTAGGGCTAATTCCCCCACTCTGGTTTGTGCACCAGGGGACTCATCAAAGTTGCTAGCAGCTACCTCTCCCTTACCGTCGGTTACTTTTTCCATGTGGCGAACAATATCAGTTACTTCCTCTGGTCTTTCACCAATAAGAGCAGCCATTAAGTGAACATTTCTGCCGCCTTTTGCCTTACCTACTTCTGGATAATTTTTAGCTATTCCGGAAAGAATGTCTTTCAAGAGCCATGTTTTTCCTGCTTTTGGAGGAGAAACAATCAACCCTCTTTGGCCAAAACCAATGGGTGCAATTAAATCTAATACTCTAGTTGTAAGCGTATCTTTGTCAGTGCTAAGAATAATTTGGGCATCAGGGTAAACGGCTAATAATTCGTCGAAGTTTGCCCTGTCAGCAACTTTATCAATTGGACCTCCATTTACTTCCTCCACCTTAAGAAGACCCCAAAAACGCTCATTTTCCTTTGGGCGCCTTGCTTGTCCACTAATTAAATCTCCAACCCTTAAATTAAATCTTCTAATTTGAGAGGCTGAGATATAAACATCTTTCTCTGAAGCCGCAAATTTTGGCCTAAGAAGACCTGAGCCTTCGTTGGCAATATCAAGCACTCCCTGAACATGCTCCGTGGGAAGACCTGAATCTGGAATAGCTCTCCTGTCAACAATTAAATTTTTGGGTTCTTGCTTTTGAATATCTGTTTCCCCTTTTCCTAAAAATCCGGCTGCATCAGATGAGTCTAGCTTTTTCTTTTCTTCCACAGAATCAGTTACCTTTGTGGTTGCAGAGGTTTTTATACGCGCCGAACTAGAACTGATGGGTTTTTTCGATACGGTCATTAGAATAAAATCTACATTTGTAAGAAAATCTGGAAGTGCCTTGCGGCCGCTTGTTGACCCTAGTGATCTTTAAGCTAGCGTTATTTTAACTTTAGGCTCCTACCTTTGTCAACTGTTAAGTGTGTTTTCCCTTTTTTGTTAAGCAAAAATACTAAGCTAATTACTAAAATAGCTAAACCGAGATACTCAAGATACTGTGGCCAAAAGACAATAACCAATCTTTGATGGTCCCCTGACACATACCACCCGTTGGCCCAAGAATTTGCTTTGACGTGTCTTAAATATTCTCCGTTAAACCAAGGGAGCACCTTGTTGAATAAACTTATATTTTCTTCTTTGAATCCAAAGCCCAACCATCCTGACTCATAACCCTGTCCTAAAATAATTAGCCCCTCTTTTGAGTTTGTTTTTAAACTGTAATAGCCCGTTCCAGTCTTCCTGCTGTCAACAATTACTATATCATTTGCAGCGCTACTATAACTTACTGGTTCAAGTTTTATCTTTTGCAGTATCGATATCGGTACTGGGATAAATTCAATTTTCTCTAAAATATTCTCAGATGACACGCGACCAAAAGAACGGGTTTCTAAATTCAACGTATAACCAGAGCCCTCTATATCCTTTGGAAGAATAACAAAGGCTTCATCAAACTCTCCTTCGGGGAGAAGTTCTTCTAAGTCCATTCTCACTGTGTCTGTATTTTGTAAATAAAACTTAAGACTTCTTCCTTCTGTGTTTTTTCCAGTGATTCGCAACAGATATCCTTGTGAATATGAAAGATCCGGAAAACTAAAGAAATCACAGCTTACTCCCCCATCAAAAGCCTTATAGGTAACACGCTCTCCATCATTTTCTTTTGAAACTGTGCCAATTTTATTTAAATCACAGTTGTAACCCGTATCAAAACCTCTTTCTAAAGAAAAATCTTCTTCAGTTTCTCCATCAATCACGATGCTTGCTTTTACTCGTTTCTTGTTATCGAGCTCTATGTCAACAATGCTGTCAATGTTTTCGATTGCTAACTCTTTTGTTCCTGTAAAATCCAGTGTCTTGCTGAAAAAGTTAACCAAGTTTCCCTCAACCTCGATCTCAACCTCAGCTCTTTTATCAAAATTAGCAAAAGGATACGTCACCCCATTTTTGTCTTCGACATAAACACCGTTTTCCAAATAAACAACATCCTTTTCTGAATAGGTTGTGTCACTGTCTATCAAAGAATAGGACGCCGGTGTACTGAGGTAATTATCATTCTGAACAAAATCTGTTTCATAAATTGAAAGAAAACCAAATTCTTTGGCAACTTGAATATGAGAAGATTCTGCAATCATTTCCTTTATCTCGTTTATCCTAAGAATTGGCTCTGATCCCCCAGCATTTAATATCGATTCATCAAGGAAAAGATAACCCACTTGGTACTTCTCTAAAGTCTTTTCAAAAGCGATTAAGTCATCTGAATAAATAGCAAAGGCAGCCTCATTGTAAAAGCTCTCATTGTATGGGCTCCAGCGGTCAAAATCTCTATCAAATTGAGGATTTGCCATTCCAAACCAAGAAAACCACCCAGATCCTTCATATCCCCAGTCATGAAATTCCCAGTTAAAGGGTGTGTAAATTGGAAGCTTGGCTATTCTTTCATTCTCATGTTCATTGAGCCAATCAAAGACATGAAAATATTCTGTAGGTATATTTGTTTTCAAAAATGGAGCAATTAAGTGACCATCAAAAACTGGTTTCATAAAAATACAGAGCGCCACAAAAACAGTCGGTATAAACAAAAACCTCACTGTTTTTTGCACTCTTGTTTTAGATAGAAAAACAGACGCTTTGAAAATAAAATAACCAAAATATAACGAAGCCATAAAAACAAAAAGAGTCGAGAACTTAGCAAAAGGCATCCTAAACCCTTCTCTAAATAAACCAATGTGTTCATATAAATATGCATACAAAACCCCCGTTGGCGGGTTCATATTAATCAAGAAAAATAGCGACAAAAGAACGACTGGGGCAAGTACTAATCCAATCTTATTTCTTTTCAATAACGATAAAAGCGCCCCAAAAAAGGAGATTCCAGCCATGATATATCCAATTAGCAAAACTGACTTACTCTGAAGATGGGTATTCCATGTATCAAGTAAATCGACAAAAACAGAATGCTCTTGATCAAAAGCTCTCCAAGAAAAAAGAAAGTTCTTATGAATTGCAATATCTGAAAAAGTTCCATAGCTCTTGTTTCTCAAGAAAGCCTCAGGACTAAAAAGAGAATTTATACGTGAATTTGAAACGATTTCTGCTTGGGTAGCAACAGAGTAAATATTTGGAAGAATCCAGTAAGCATTAATAGCTAGGGTTATGATTAATATAGCAAGAGAGCGCTGGAGAGCTTTCTTTTTGTTTCTTCCTACCAAGCTGTAGGTAAACAAAAACAATATTAGCGCCAGCAAGTAAGGATAAAAAAGTGTGGCCGCATAAGCCATCGGACATGCAAACAAACTAATCCCCGCAAAAACCAATAACGCTTTCTTTTCCCCCTCCCTTAAGTACTTTAAAGCAAAAAGAAACAACCAGGGTAAAAACGCATATAAGGTTGTAAACATTTCAAAAGGAACGTAAAAAAGCTGTAAAGTTCCCAGATTGAATAAATAATAAGCTGCCCCTAAAAATGAGGCAGTTAAAACGGTAAAACTATTGCTTTCTCGCTCAAACCAATACTTCAAAAAGTAATAAATACCCAAAGGACCAGCGGCTAAACATAGGAAAATATAAAAATATCTTAAAAATTGGACAGGTAAAACAAACGAAGAAATCCAAAGTAAAAATATTCTAGGCAAATCGGCCATATGAGAATGGGCCGCAACCGCACCAACACCCTGCGCTTCTCTCCATACTCCTGATATCCCCTGCTTTAAAGCTAGACCAAAATTAAATTCTGGATGAAGAGCATCCCAACCAGAAAGAATCGTGTTGGGTTCGTAGTTTTTCCACGCAATAATTCCCACCAATAAAAGTATTAAAGCTGGGAAAATATAATTTTGAAATTTTTTGAAGATATTTTTAAACATTCTTTCGACTCAGTTAATAAATTCTAATTATTAATTTAGGCGAAAGAGCGACAACTGCAAGAGGAATTGATCCATGGAGGATCGAAATTCTTCAAGCAATCGTCGCTGATTCGAGACATATAGTGAAAGACAGTTTGGTGTTAACGACGAAAAAGGCCGCTCCAATGTGCTTGGGCCAACCCATCGCCAATGACTACTAGGTGCCATTCAACTGTTTCGCAGGCATCTATTGTGCCGCAATTAGCACCATCTGGCACGGCTGACATTCGATAAGCGTAATGGTCAAGCAAAGCTTGGCCTACAATCGAAACATCTTCCGGTTGCCCCATGTCCCAGACCCTGCCGGCAATAGTAAAACCGTTATCAATCGTGTTGCCCCGGAACATGGCTGTTGGACCAAAATGGTTAACAACCACCACCAGGCATCCCTTGGTTGGGGTAGCAACACAACTAACATCTAACCCAGGAATTGTAACTTCCCCTGCTGTCATTACGCGGTAATAGTATTGTGGCACATCCATTCCGCAGGGTGAGTTGTCACAATAATCTCCATCTTCAAAGGGAGATTCATAGGCCGCGAGTGCTGGGCGATCCCCATGAGGAACATCTGGAAAAACAACCTGGCGACTTGCGTCAGGCGATTCGATTTCCGGATATTCCAAAGAGCCAGTCAAACGAAAAACTTCGTTTACTGTTGATTCCCCAGGCAATTCAGGTGCCGGATTGGCGCCTTTGTCACCATCGTCATCTTCGGGGCTCTCCTCAATTGCTGAAGGGGCCGCCGTCTGAGTTACATCCTCTTCGGGTGTTGCCAAAGGCGAACCTTGGCAAGCCGTAACGAAAAGAATTGTAACCAAGAACAAAGAAAGTACTTTCAGATATTTCATCTTCTTCTGCCTCCTTTGGCAAAGATAAACACGGCAATTTCAAGTACCGCATCTAGACCAATTACTCCTGCTGCCGTCCAACGAACAAATTCAGTTGGAAGCCCTAATGGAAAAACCAATAAGGCAAGAGCCAGCAGGTTTAAGGAAATAGTAATTCCGGTTAAAAAACCCATCCATTTCTCGTTCATTTTTGCACCTCCCGTGCTTAAATCTGATTACAAATAGGGTTTAATTTAACAGTCTTTAAAAAAGACTGGGATTTCTGTCTGTATGTCTCGTTAATGTGCCTCCTAAAAACCTCCGAAAAAGCGCGTAAAAAATTGGCAGGCTTTTTCTTTAGTCTAGGAAACGATTTGTCTTTAATTTCTTAAAGGCAAAGGATAAAAAGTAATGTAATTAGATTAATTATTTTCTCTCCCCTGCCTCCAAAAAGCTCTTATCCGTTAACTTGTGCTTTCTTTGCAAGTTTTTTAGAAAAATATAGAAGTGATCCTGAAGCGACAAGAAACCCTGCGCCAAGAATGAAAGGGTTAATATCTCCCAAATCGGTATCTACTGGCTCATGAGTTGATGCTCCACAAACCACTCCACCACCATAAACACTGACACAATTTTCCTGAGCCAAAATTGCTTTTGGTAAAGAAAATGTCGTGACTAATATTGCTAAAGATAAAAATAACTTTTTCATACGATTGGTGGTATTATAAGTAATATAGGATAATATGTCAAGGCTAAAAGACTAATCTATCAAACCTTCAAGAGACGAGCGTATTTATAAATTCTAACCGGTGAGCTCAATGCTTCACAGGTGTACAAAATTAAATCTGCTGAGTAATCAGAAATCTCTTCTCCCTTACTAGTCTTGTAAATTTCATATACATACTTTCTTTGACGCCAAACAACCTCAACTATCTCCCCTTCTTTTAGCTTGGGTAAGTTAAAAAACGAATTTTCTCTTCGAAATACATTGCTCCAAGTCAGGTACCCAAACCGATGAGCAGCCACAATCATTGACTTATTTGCAGTAGCAGGAGTTCCAAAATCAGAAACCCTCCATACTCCCTTTTTCAAAGCTTCCTCATAATATTCAAGCGTTGATTCTTGGATTCCCGTATTTACACCTATTGAAGGAATCCTAATTGTATTTTCAAGAGGGAGTGAAGCATCAAACCTTGGCTGATAGCCAATATTGCTGGCTTCATTCGTGAGCGTTGTGACGTCCTCTGTCTTCGTTTTGGCAAATATCTTGGAAACAAAAGCTGTGCCCTGTGTCTTTGTGACATGCCAAATAGAGGGAGCAAAAGAAATAAGCAATAAAACAACACCAACGATTGCGGTTGTTTTAGCCATTTTGCCAAACAATCCTGAAACCCTCAACGAAAAATTATTAGTATTGTTTTCATTAGCAACCTTTTTGCCAATAAAGATATCGCCCGACGTTGGGGCGCCTTTATATGTGTGAATAAATACTGTGTTTTCCATAAGTAAATTGAAAAATGAGGCCGAAAATAGGTTCAAAAAACCTAAATCGGCTCCACAAGGAGCGGGTAGTAAGCCTGCCCTACGTACCACCCGCCCCCTTTGGAGCCGAACTCTAAACGGGTCTTGACAAGACCCTTGTTTTAATTTTAGTCTGTTCATGGATTTATCTTGATTCCTGTCCTCAAGACAAAAGTGATTGTCTTGTCCAAGGTAAATCTGAACGAAGGGCATCTCTATTTGTGGCAATTCTGAAAGTTCTAACGAACTGACAGAGCCAACGGTGGAGATGCTCTTTTTTTTGTTTAAAGAACTGAGAATAGTGTACCTCGAGAATATTGATTTTGTCAAATCCTATAGCCGAAACAATATCTATTTTGTATCCCGCCCATAGTTTTAAACCACCAAAATTTAGCTTTGATATTCGGTAATTATCTGGGGGGAAAATAAAATGTGGAAAACTTGAGGATAAGTCTACTTAGCGCAATAGTTTTTTAATCGCTTGATTTAAAAACTTCGTGTTTCCTTGAGAAATAGTCATATTAAAACCAAGTCTTTTCGCCTCACGAAGCCTTTTAGCTTCAGCGACCACTTCTCTTATCTCCCCCAAAAGTCCCACTTCTCCAATTGCCATTAACTTGTTTGGAAGCGCCTTATCAAAATAAGCTGACGCCAATGATAGACAAATAGCTAGATCAACACCGGTATCCTTGACCTTGATTCCACTAGTAATATTAACAAAGCAATCATAATCGTATAGAGGTAAGCCACAGCGACGGGCCAAAACCGCTATTAATAGCTCCAGTCTCTTGGAGTCAATCCCCTGAGCCACCCTCCTAGGGAAGGCTAGCTTCGTGGATACAACTAAACTTTGAATTTCAACCACTATTGGTCTTGAGCCTTGCATTACCGAAGAAACAACACTTCCAGCTACGTTACTGCGCCCCTTAGTAAGAAACATCTTTTCTGGATCTGTCATGCTTATTAGGCCTTTTTCTTCCATTGAGAAGATACCCACTTCGTCGGTAGGACCAAAGCGGTTCTTAACGGCTCGAAGAAGTCTCAAGGTCGTTGTTTTATCTCCCTCAAACCATAAAACAGTATCAACTATATGAGCTAAAACAGCCGGACCAGCCACTACCCCCTGCTTAGTAACGTGTCCAACTAAGAAAAGTGGTACATTTCTCCCTTTGGCAGCTGACAATAGTCTAAAAGCACACTCTCTTACTTGCCCCACTGAACCAGCCAGTCCTGAAAGATCTTGAGTTGTCATTGTTTGAATAGAGTCGATGATAATACACGACAACTTCTTTGCTTCTTTAATTTGGACAATAATCGAATCAACATCTGTTTCTTCCATTATTTGGATCGTTTTTCTGGTTACTTTAAGCCTGTCTGCACGTAATTTAAGCTGATGAGCAGATTCTTCACCTGAAACATATAGCGTGTCTCCAAGTTTGTTCGCCAATTGAAGTAATAATGTGGACTTACCAATACCAGGTTCCCCAGCTAGAAGAGATACCTGTCCTGACACCAAACCTCCTCCTAAAACCCTGTCTAATTCTGATATGTTTGTTGTTTTTCTTGGGGTTCTTCTTGAAGGAATCGAAGATAGTTCCTTTGGTTTCTTGCCAATCTTTGTTTTTCCTGATGTATTCTTTCCTACCTTCTTTTCAACAATAGTCTCAACTAAGCTTCCCCAGGTATCACAATTAGGGCATTTACCAGCCCATCCAACCTGAGAGTAGCCACATTGCTGACATATATACTGAGAGTGAGTTTTCGCCATTTAGGCACCTTTTATTAATTAATTGCGCTTCTTTTTTCCTCAATCATTTTTTTTAATATGCTTGGCCGTATCTTCTCCTCTTTCCTCTAAGATTTTTCCCGCTCTACTAATCGCTTCATTGGCCAATTCGACCGTTCTTCCACCAATGGATTTAGAGTCCAATACTGATCCCGTTCTGCTTAATACGGCATCTTCCAACCTCTCGAAATCGTATCTTGTTTGTTGTAATCTGTGAATAGCGTCTTCCCCTTCATCAATTAAAACCGAAACAACAGTCCCTATCTTATCTTCTTCCGCTTGAGTAAATTGTGGCTCTCTCTCGTTATTCATTGTACTTTCTGGGGCAAGATTTTTATCTGTAACCAACGGGCTTAGCTGTAAGAACCAAGCCTAGCGAAACTTTCCTGGAGTTTACATCAACATCTTCAATATAGCAATTTACTTCCTGTCCGCGACTATATCTCTTCCCAGGAGGAATCTTTGTTAGGTGAATTAAGCCTTCAATACCAGGCTCCAATTGCACAAAAACACCAAAATCAGACAACCTAACAACCTTGCCAATTATCTTTGAATCCTTTTTGTATTTCTTGCCAGCAGTTTCCCATGGATCTTTTTGGGCATGTTTCATCGAAAGAGACAATCTTCCGTTCTTCTTCCCTATCGCCTTAACCCTTACCGTATCTCCTTCTTTCAAAACATCGCTTGGTTTATCTACCTTGTCCCAAGAAATTTCTGAAATATGAACCAATCCTTCAACAGGAGACATTTTCTTTTTTGAATCTTCTTTTATTTGAACAAAGCAACCGAAATCTGAAACGGTCGTCACTACTCCATCGTATATCTTTCCTTCGATTATCTTTTCCAAAGCTTTTAGAGCAAGTTCAATATTAGCCGCTTCTGAAACAGCCTTTTCTGAAAGAACCACTTTGTTAGAAGCTCTATTAAGATCAATTATTTGAACCTTGAAGCTGTTTTCAATTAATACCGATGTATCCTTGGCCACTTCTTTTCCAAGTTGTGAGCCTGGAATAAAGCCATTAATACCCATTACATCAACAATCACTCCTGATGGATTGACAGCTTTACCTAGAACAACAATTGGTTTTTTGTCTTTCTTAGCTCTTTCTAATTTCTTCCAAATAGAGTTCTGGGCTGCCCTTCTTAAAGAAAGGACTGTATAACCATCTGGTGTTTCAGTAATAAGAACACTAACTTCAACTTCCTCGCCTACTTTTAAGTCTTTTATAAAGGATTTAGCCTCATCAAAAGCCTTTTCAGCCACAACACCTTCAGTTTTTGAACCAATATCTAGAAGTACCTTTTTGGAGTTTATTTCAACTATCTTACCAGTTATTCTTTGTCCCACAGTTAAACCCTTAGGTTTTCCACCATAAGCGTCCAAGAGCTCTCCCATGCTCTTTATCTCAAGAGGTTTTTTTGAAGTCTTTTTCTTTGTTTTCACTTACCATGCCGCCTTTCTTTTTACTAAGAGGCATTATATCGCATTCTAGCCTCCTATTCAATCCACAAAAAAAGCGCTGTTCGGCAAAAAAAGAGATAATATTACATCTCTCTTTTGCCTACTAAGCGCTCGGAATATCTATGGTAGATAGTCCTGATAGTAGATTCTCAATGGTGGCGGTATTTCATCTAGGGACAAACTGTATGCAAATATGTTTGCATAGAGCTCTGAGTATCCACCCCACTCATTACCTGATGAATCTTTCAATAACGGGTTTCCATTTATACCTGGGGATGTAGCAAGAATTTGTTCTGCTATATAGCACCAGCTACAAAATTCTGTTCGATCGTCTTCCAACATCTCAAGCGATAAATCCACGGCTTTTTGGAATTCTTCGGTTTCCGAAACCCAATCGTTACTCGAATCAATTGCATGTCCAATTTCGTGAGCTAAACAAGGCTTGCTATCCAAAGCTTTTTGTTCGGACCAACCTTCCTCTTTGATAACATATACATCTGGAGTGTGCCAAAATGCAACTTTGTTTATATTAATCAAACAAATTGTATCCAGACTTATTTTCAAAATAGAGGGAGTTTCTCGTTTCAAAAAATAGAAATCCAATTCTTCGACCTGTTCATAAAACGCAGGAAGATAGTCTTTCGGTAAAACACTCTCTAATTGAGCCTTTGTTAAAGCTTCCCTTCGATATTGAAACGGTTCCACAATTAATAGACATGCCATCAAAATCCAGTAAAGAATCCTGAATACCGATTTGTACTTCTTCACGAACCCTCCTTCGGATCTAAAATCCGGATAAATTTAGTTCTTAAATAAATTGTTAACGTTCTTTTTCAACTCAATTAGCTGATAGTACTAATAATTGAATACAATCAAGCAAGTTATTATAACCTATAACCTTATTAGTGTCTATTTTGCAACCACAAAAAAAGCCCAGCAATGAACTATTTTCGCATAGAGTTGCCCCTATACTATCGTCGCCGCTGGTGCGTTTTACTTTCCTGTTCGGAATGGGAAGGAGTAGTTCCACACCGCTAAAATTACTAGGCTATTTTTATGGTTAATAAATTCCTTTATTAACCACATATGTTAATGTTTTTTTGTTCTCTGAAAACTGAAGGGAATGGACGCTAAATTCATCGACTGATTCGCGCAGGTAAGCTTAAGACATTACTGTCCTTCCACTGCCTGCCGATTAACCAGATAGTCTCTCTGGAGTCTTCATGTCTATGACAATTGAGTCCTCATCTCGGGGTGGGCTTCCCGCTTATATGCTTTCAGCGGTTATCCCTTAGGAATGTAGCTACCCGGCGTTGCCGTAAACACGACAACCGGCACACTAGGGATTCCCCCAACCTGGTCCTCTCGTACTGAGGTTAGCTCCCCTCAAGACTCAAACGTTTCCACCGGATAGAGTCCGAACTGTCTCACGACGTTCTGAACCCAGCTCACGTACCACTTTAATGGGCGAACAGACCAACCCTTGGGACCTTCTTCAGCCCCAGGATGTGGTGAGCCGACATCGAGGTAGCGATCCGCGCCGTCGATATGGACTCTCGGGCGCGACTACTCTGTTATCCCCGGGGTAGCTTTTATCCGTTAAGCTCCGTCCGCAACCATAGCGGATCGGAGGATCACTAAGACCTACTTTCGTACCTGTTTGGCCCGTCGGCCTCACAGTCAAGCTGGCTTAAACCTTTGTACTTTCACTACGATTTCCATCCGTAGCAAGCCAACCTTTGTACCCCTGCGTTACCTTTTAGCAGGGTACCGCCCCAGTAAAACTGCCCACCTAGCACGTTCCCTCAACCTGTATTCAAGGTTGTTAGGTAAGATTTACCACATTTCAAAGAGAGGTGTTTCATTGGCGAGCCGAAGCTCTCCCTCCTACTCTCAACAGTTAAAATGCATAAATCAATGCCAAGCTGCAGTAAAGCTCCACGGGGTCTTTTTGTCCTGGTGGAAATAGGCCGCGTCTTCACAGCCAACGCAATTTCGCCGGGGGAATTCTCAAGACAGTTGCTAGCTCGTTACGCCATTCGTGCACGTCGGAACTTACCCGACAAGGAACTTCGCTACCGTAGAACAGTTATAGTTACTGCTGCCGTTTACCGGAGCTTCGGTTCAAAGCCTAATGTCCGAAGACAGAAGACCTATCCCTTTAACTTACCAGCACTGGGCAGGCGTCAGCCCGTATACATCACCTTTCGGTTTAGCACGGACCTGTGTTTTTGATAAACAGTCGACTAGCAAACGTTTGTTGCAACCCACAATAAAGTGGGCATCCCATCTCCCGAAGTTACGGGAAGCTTGTTTGCCGAGTTCCTTAAGAATCCTTCTCCCGATCGCCTTAGTATGCTCTACCTGCCCACCTGTGTCGGTTTACGGTACGGCTTGATTTGAATCTCATTGCGAGCCTTTTCTCGTAAGCTGAAGTGTTTGAAATCACCCTAATCTCTTAGTGCTTTGTATCATTGCTCAATTAAACGTTGAAACGGATTTTCCAATTCCAACTATCTTACAATTTACACTCTCATTTGTCTGAAAGCTTCAATTATCCTGCTCAGTTAACCCCCAATTCAAACGATTCACTCCAAGTAGCAGAATTTTAACTGCTTGTCCATCGACTACGCCATTATGGCCTCGCCTTAGGAGCCGACTAACCCGTCGAGGACGAACCTTGCGACGGAAACCTTGGGCATTCGGCGGATGTGATTCTCACACATCTAGTGCGCTACTCATACCGGCATTCTCACTTCCATGTACTCCACCCAACTTTACAGTTGAGCTTCACTGCGCATGGAACGCTCCCCTACCACGTACATCTTAACGATGCACATCTCTAGCTTCGGTACCTGACTTAATCCTCGATAAATTTTCGGCGCCCTCTTTCATCGACCAGTGAGCTGTTACGCTTTCTTTAAAGGATGGCTGCTTCTAAGCCAACCTCCTGGCTGTCTATGAAAAAAGACTTCCTTTCAAACTTAGTCAGAATTTAGAGACCTTAGCTGAGAGTCTGGGTTGTTTCCCTCTCGTCACACGAGCTTAGCCCCGTATGACTGTCTAGTCGCGATTTATGGGTTATTCGGAGTTTGGTTGAGTTATCTCACTTACGTTCGATAACCCATCCAGTAGCTCTACCACCCCATATTTTTACACGACCACGGTGCCTAAACACCTTTCGGGGAGAACCAGCTATCTCCAAGTTCGATTGGCATATTGCCGCTATCCACAAGTCATCCCAGCCTATTGCAACAGACACGGGTTCGGGCTTCCTTCTGATTTTCATCAGAGTTCACCCTGCTCATGGATAGATCACTTGGTTTCGGGTCTACCACCTAGTACCTATAATCGCCCTATTAGGACTCGCTTTCGCTGTGCTTTCATCACTAAAGTGACTTAAACAAGGTACTAAAGGAGGTAACTCGCCGGTTCATTCTTCAATAGGCACGAGATCACTCTAATAAATTAAAGCTCTCTCGGTTTGTCCGCAAACAGTTTCAGGTTCTATTTCACTGGGCGTTCCGCCCTTCTTTTCGCCTTTCCCTCACGGTACTAGTTCACTATCGGTTCTTATCATATATTTAGCCTTGGAGGATGGCTCCCCCGGATTCCCACAAAGTATGTGCTTCGTGGTACTTGGGATACTCTTAGAGGTTAATTTGGTTTTGCATACAAGACTTTCACTTTCTATGGTCAACTATTCCAAGTTGTTCTGCTACCTTATTAACTCCCATATTAGAGTCCCGCAACCCCGAGAAAATTCCGAAGAATCTTCTTGGTTTAGGCTCTTGCCATTTCGCTCGCCGCTACTGAGGCAATCTCTTTTGATTTTTCTTCCTCGCCCTACTTAGATGTTTCAGTTCAGGCGGTTCCCTACTTTTTCGTTCATACAAACCAAAGTCTGTATGTTGAGAAAAAGCTGACTACAGATAAATGTAGACGGGTTTCCCCATTCGGACACCACCGGGTCAACGGATCGTAGCTCCTAACCGGTGTATATCGCTGCTATGTGCGTCCTTCTTCGGTAGATAAGACCTAGGCATCCACTGTCTGCGTTAGTAGAATTTTGCGACCTTTCCCTTCAGATGTCAAAGAACAAAGTGGACCTGACCGGGCTCGAACCGGTGACCTCTACATTGCAAATGTAGCGCTCTAGCCAGCTGAGCTACAGGCCCCCTAACAAATATATTTAGTTTTTAAATTAAAAAACCGGCCTTGAAGCCGGTTACATACAAGAAGCGTATAAACTATCTATCCATCACCAATACCCGTAAGGATTTGTTTTTGGTTAAATGTTGAACTTCTCATAAAGTAACTTGCCTCAATCGGCAGTGACTATTATATATAGTCACCCCTGAAGAGTCAACCGATGGAAGAAGGAATACTTGTGGGTCCAGATGGAATCGAACCATCGACCTCTTACTTATCAGGTAAGCGCTCTAGCCACTGAGCTACGGACCCTGGAACAACCAACAATTTACCATAATTTAGCCTTAATCACAAACTATTTTTTATCTATTTTTTTCGTTTACCTCTATGTAATTTTAAAGATACGTATATATAATAGTAGTATGAGTAAACTTACAACTCTTCTGTTAAAACTTCCAAGAAACACAGAAGTAACACCTGAAGCGGCTCAAACATTCCTGTCCGCATTAACACAGATAAACTCCGTCTCTTCATTTCAAAAACTTTTAGGCACAAAGTCGCAGCCACTAGCCCTAGAAATCATTCTTATTGATCAACAAATAAGATTCCAAATAACATGTGACATTAACTTAGTTCCTTTTCTTAAAACACAAATACAATCTAATTATCCACTTGTTCTTATTGAGCAGACACCAGATCCCCTTACTGACAAACAGCTTGATATAAAAAAACTCTATCTTAGTAAAGGTAGTTATTACCCAATTGCTACATTTGAATCATTTCAGGACATTGATCCTCTCTCTTCTGTCCTTTCTGTCTTATCAAAAGGTGACCCAGATGAAATAGGACTTGTTCAGTTTGCTTTAGAAGCAACTAGTTCTTCCTGGCAAAGAAAAGGAGCCTCATATGCTGACCGGGGTACGAAAAACGAAGATGGCTCTTATTCCCCAAGATCGGACGCAAGTATTATAACTGAGAAAATTTCTTACCCAGGATTCAAGGTCACAATACGACTAGCTGCGAACACGAAACAAACCCTAAGAGAGCTTGTTTCTAGTTTTGGTGTTTTCACTCGTGCTGATGCCAATAAGTTTTCTTCAAAGAAAACTTCTCAATTAAAGAAAAAGTCCGCCACCACCTGTCTACTGTGCAGAAAAGTTGATGACAATCAAATACTAAACATTCAAGAATTGGCTACAATATGGCATCTACCTAGTGACAAGATTAAAACCACTTCTATTGCTTGGGGTACGTCTGTCCTTTCGGAAGCTCCCGATGATCTACCAATTGCTTTAGATAAATCTGAAGATGAAAAAAGGGGAATAAATTATTTTGCTAAAACCAGCTTTAAAAACAAAGAAACAATTTTTGGGATTAAAACTCTCGACAGACGACGCCATATCTGGACACTAGGTAAAACAGGTACTGGTAAATCCACCTTGATTGCCAACATGGCCATTGACGATCTTAAAAAAGGTCGCGGTGTGGCTGTTATTGATCCTCACGGAGATTTAATTGAAATATTACTTGACTACATTCCCAAGAATAGAATCAACGATGTTATCTATTTTAATCCTGCTGATAGTCACCCACCGACTATTAATCCCCTTGAGGTAAGAACTAGAGAAGAAGCAGAGTTGGCTGCCTCTGGTCTACTTTCTATCTTTACTAAAATCTGGGCCAATGTCTGGTCAGCAAGAATGGAATACATACTAAGAAATGCATTTCTCACCTTAACTCAAACACCCAACTCTACATTGGCAGATGTTTTAAAGTTATTAGCAAACAAGAAATTCCGAGACGAAGTTGTTCAAACGATAGATGATCCAAACCTTGTCCATTTCTGGAAAGAAGAATTCGACAAAATGCCAGATCGGCTTCAAAAAGAGGCTATCTCCCCTATTCAAAACAAGGTCGGCCAATTTGTTTTGTCACCAATGATTCGCGAAATAATTGGTCAGCCAAAGGGTTCGTTCCAAATTGATGAT
>Ga0307992_1000749_pt1 | contig 20119 bp, 25 predicted proteins | sample EllFjometagen133_FD_203162 | JGI IMG/M metagenome (GOLD analysis project Ga0307992, IMG submission 203162) | Marine microbial communities from Ellis Fjord, Antarctic Ocean - #133 | ecosystem: Environmental > Aquatic > Marine > Unclassified | place: Southern Ocean | collected 2014-10-08
AGTACTTGCCGGGGAAATGATGGCCGCTATTCAGGGTATTGCTTTAACCGAGAAAGAGTTAAAAGAATATGCTAGGTTAGGTACTTACACTGGGTATGCTTACGACTTCTTCTTGGAGAAAGTTGATGAACTTCCTATTAACGAAGACCGAATAATGTTGAGTGTTATTTGGGAAAAAGTTATCCAACTCATGTCAGAAAAAACAATGTATGACATTATTGGTTAACATGATCATTATTAAATTAAAAGGCTGTTTTAAAAACAGCCTTTTTTCTTTTTCTTTAGATGCTGAAATGTGATATAATTAAACTAGATTAATAAATAATTTAAAATATATGCCAGTTAAAAAAATAGATAAGATTTCTGCTAAAGTGCTGAAGTATTTGGAGAAAACAGGGATTAAACATGACATTTTAGAGCATAAGACAGTTTATACTGCGATTGACGCTGCCAAGACTCTAAAGAAAGAATTAAATGAGATTGCTAAGTCTTTACTGATTAAGGCAGATAAAGATTATTATTTGGTGTTGTTGCCATCTGATCACAATTTAGATGCTGATAAATTAAAGAAAGTCATTGAGAAGGGTGGAGATAAGCAGGTAAAAAGTATTAAAATTCCGGGAGAAAAAGTTATGGAAAAGACTTTAAAAATTAAAGCAGGAGCTTTAACTGCTTTTGGCAGCCTATATAATATTCCTGTGATTGTAGATAAAAAATTAGAAAAGGTTCGGAAAGCTGTGTTTGCCAGTGGTAGTCTGAATCAGAGTGTAGAGATTGCAGTTAAGGATTTTATAAAAATGGAAGATGCTTTGTTAGACAACTTTGGTATCAAGAAGAAAATTAAGGTAGATAAAAAAGTCAAGATTAAGAAGCCAGTAAAGAAAAGCCCAGCCAAGAAGAAGCCAGTAAAGAAAGCAGTTTCTAAAAAGAAATCAGCTGCTAAGGCAAAGAAGAAAGTTACTGCAGCTAAGAAGAAGAAATAATTATGATGGAAGTTAAAATAGAAAAATTTCAAGGTCCTTTAGGGCTGCTTCTACAGTTGATAGAGAAGGATGAATTAGATATCACAGAGATTGGATTATCCGCGATTGCCGATCAATACGTTAACTATATTCAAGATAATTTACAGACGACGCCAGATCAAATGGCGAATTTTTTGTTGGTAGCGGCTAGATTATTGTATATCAAGTCTAAGGCGTTACTACCTTATTTATATAATGAAGAGGAAGAGACTGAAATCGATGATTTGAAAACTCAGTTAAGGATGTATAAAGAATTTATTCAGGCCAGTGAAAGAGTTAAGGAGTTGGCCAGTGGCAAAAGATTTTTATTTGCTAAGCCATTTCATCCGGGACAAGCTAAGCGACAGTTATTAAAAATTTCTTCCTTCTTATCACCTAAAGATTTGACTAATAAAGAAATAAAGCAGACATTTCAAGGTATTCTGGATCGTTTAAAACCTCAAATTGAGAAAATGGAAGAAGCTAGGCTGGATTATGTAGTCACTATTGAGGAAAGGATTAGTCATATTCAAGGTTTGTTAGACAGAGGAACTAATTATAATTTTAGTTCGTTAATTAATCAGGCTGAGAATAAAACAGAAATAATAGTAAATTTTTTGGCAGTATTAGAATTAGCTAAGCAAAGACAATTAATTTTTAAACAAAGTGGCTTGTTTGGAGAAATAAATATATTTTCATCAAAAAGTATCTAAAATATTATTATGAGTTTGAAATCACAAATTGAATCATTATTATTTATCTCAGCTAAATCATTAAATTTAAATGATTTAGTTAAGTTAACTAAAAAAGATAAAAAAGAAATTGAAAAGGCTGTTTTAGAATTAAAAGAGGATTATAAAGCGAAAGAGTCTGGCTTACAAATTATTAAGAATAATAGTAACTATCAAATGGTTTCAGCGGCCGAAAATGCTAAGCTAGTGCAGAAATTTTTAGAAGATGAAACTTCTGGAGAGTTGTCTCAACCTAGTCTCGAAGCCCTAACTATTATTGCCTATCGTGGGCCGATCGCTAAGATAGAATTAGAGAGAATTAGGGGCGTAAATTGCAGTTTAATTTTAAGAAATTTGATGTTACGAGGATTAATTGAGGAAAAAAAATTATCTAGTGGACAGGATAAAGTATATGCTGTAAGCTTAGATTTTATTAGGTTTTTAGGAATCGAAGAGGTGAGCCAATTACCTGATTATGAGAGACTAAATAAAGATCAAACTATCTCAGATTTTCTGGCTGGTACTTTGAATTCTGACCCAGAAAACTAATTTAAATTTATGGGATTTACTATTACGGCTATTCTAATCACGTCAATTTTTACAAACAGCTGGTTTATGCCCAGCTTTTTTTCCTATTTTAACAATGATTTAGAAATTCCTGTCACTACTAAAGAAGTGGTGGTAAACAGAAGCCAGCTATTGGACAATTATTTTAATAATCCTCAAGAGTTAGATATCTCTGCTGGTAAAGCAGCCATATTAGAAGCAGATAGTAATTATTTTTTATATGAAAAAAATAGTCAGTCAGTTCAGCCAATAGCTAGTATTACTAAATTAATGACCGCTCTAGTGACTATAGATTTAAATCCCAATTGGGATGAAATATATGAAATTCAAAAGGACGATAGAAGGGAAGGCGGAAAAATTCATCTTTATTGGGGAGACCAAGTTACTATTAATGATTTATTTTATCTAAGTTTGGTGGGTTCAGCTAATACGGCTACAGCGGCATTAGTTAATTCTTTAGGTGTAACTGAAGAAAATTTTGTTACATTGATGAATAGTAAGGCCAGGCAACTGGGCTTATTTTCTACCAGCTTTGCTGACCCGGTTGGTTTATCTGAAGATAATTTATCTACCGCTAGAGAAGTAGCTAGATTAACTAAAGAAGCCTTAAATCAACCAGAGATACTGGAAGCTCTAGATAATTCTGAATATATAGTGACCACTCAAAAAGGAGCTAAACGAACCATCTCTTCTACGGATCTGTTGATTGACGAAGATTTGCCTGGAGATTTAACTTTAATTGGTGGCAAAACTGGCTATATTGAATTAGCTGGTTACTGTTTTACTGCTCAATTTAATAATTTAGGACAGCCTGCTATTATTACCGTAGTCTTGGGTTCGGAAGATGTTTTTAAGCGTTTTCAAGATACGCTAATTTTAGCCAAGTGGGCTTATAGTCTATAACCAAAAAAGCTTGTTTTTTCCACTAAAATACAATAAAATAAAGACTTGGCTACATAATGTCATTCCAGCCTCTAGAAGACTAGAAGAATTGAACTGGCATAAGCTAATAGTCAAGTATTTGATTGCTGGGTTTCTGTCTACTTTAACCCATTTGTTAGTGTTGCATTTTGTGCACACAGTGTTTTATTTAAACATTATAGCTTCTACTACGGTTGCTTTCATTGCGGCGTTTTTAGTAAGTTTTAGTTTACAAAAGTTTTGGACATTTAGAAATCTAAGTAGGAAATATTTACAACAAATTTATCTTTATTTGTCCATAGGAATTTTTAATTTATTCGTAAACGGATTGTTGATGGAAATAACTGTTAATTGGTGGGCTTGGCATTATCTTTGGGCTCAGATCGCTACTTCTGCTTTAATTGCTGTAAGCAGTTTCATATTATATAAATTTATTGTTTTTAAGAAATAACATGAAATTAGAAATAAATCGTAGTCAATATAGTATTAATCCGGTTCAATTTCTTAGGCAAAATGGTTGGGCGACAATATATGATCGTCGAAGAAATAAAACTAGTTATGTAAAAAGATTGACCAGAGATTTTTATCCGCGTTTACATCTGTATTTAGATGAATATTCGGAAAAATATGTTTTTAATATTCATTTAGATCAAAAACAAGCTAGTTATCATGGCCATGCGGCCCATAGTGCAGATTATGAAGATAATCCAGTTCTAGAACAGGAGATAGCCAGATTAAGGCAGGAATTAGGTGAATTTAAAATTACACTTAAAGAGCCAAAAAAAGATATTTTAGAAAATGTAGGGAATGGCATATTAGGTGCCGAAGCTCAGTCAAGTAAAAAATCTTGGTGGAGAAAAATATTTTAAATAATTATGAGTCAAAGTGAAGAAATAAAAAATAAGCTTGATATTGTAGACGTTCTTCGAGATTATATTCAACTGAAGCCAGCTGGAGCTAATTTTAGAGCTCTATGCCCGTTTCATAATGAAAAGACTCCTTCTTTTATGGTTTCACCAGAGAAGCAGATTTTTCATTGTTTTGGTTGCGGTAAGGGGGGTGATGTTTTCAGCTTTGTAATGGATATGGAAGGATTAGACTTTGCCGGTGTTTTGAGGTTGTTGGCTCCTAAAGCGGGAGTAGTGTTAAAGAAACAAGATTTTGTTAAAAGTTCTCAGCGCTCTCGACTCTTAGATTTATTAGATTTAGCTAGTCGGTATTATCATAAATCATTACTAGATACTAGTGGCGGAAAAAAAATGTTAGGATATCTAAAAGACAGAAATTTGAGTGATGATACTATTGCCGAGTGGCAAATTGGTTATAGTCAGAATAGTTGGGATGATTTGATTAATTTTTTGAAGAATAAGAAATATCGTGAAGATGAAATATCTAAAGTTGGTCTAAGTCATAAGAAAGAAGGTAAGAGTCATTATTATAACCGCTTTCGTAATCGAATTATGTTTCCCATTAAAGATATCAATGGCAACACAGTAGCTTTTACCGCCAGGGTTAATCCGCAGATTGAAGAGCAAGAAAAAATGGGAAAATATATTAACAGTCCAGAAACAGAACTATATAATAAAAGTAAGATACTGTTTGGTTTAGATAAGGCTAAAATGGAAATTAAGAAGCAAGATTTGGCTATAGTAGTAGAAGGCCAAATGGATGTTATTGCTTGTCATCAGGCAGGCTTTACAAATGTAGTAGCTTCTTCTGGCACAGCCTTAACCAATGATCAACTAAAGATTCTAAAAAGATATAGCAATAATATTGCCCTATCCTTCGATATGGATAAAGCTGGCCAAATGGCAGCAGATAGAGGTATTAATGAAGCTTTGGGATTGGAAATGAACATTAGAGTCATTGTTTTACCAGAGGGTAAAGATCCGGCTGATCTAATTGCTAAAAGTTCACAGAGCTTTAGGGAGGCAGTAGAGCAGTCTGTGGTGTTCATGGAATATTGTTTTGATAAAATATTAGAAGAATATGATGTCAATGAGGTTGTTGGGAAAAAGCATGCTGCAAAAAAAATTATGGACTTGATTTCTAAGATAGTTAATAAGATCGAACAGGATCACTGGATGAAGCAGGCTAGCGAAAAACTTAATGTCTCAGAGAATGTTTTTAGAGAATCTTTGACCTCTCTCAAATTATTAGCAGCGGATAGGAAAAAGAAAAACGTTACTCCGACTATGCCAATTAAAGCAGTTTTGAGCAGAGAAGAGAAGTTGGCTAAGTCAGTTTTAGCCTTGTTATTAAAATTCCCCCAGCTAATTCCTTACGCAGTGTCTAATTTAGAGGTTCAAGAAGTTTCCGGAGATAAAAATGTTGAGTTTTACAATCAGCTAATTATTTACTATAATAAAGATAATTCCTTAGATTATTCTCAATTCAGTAACTGGCTAAAAGAGAGTAGCCGAGAAGTTTTTAGTCTTTTGTCCGAGCTGACCTTACTAGGTGAGAAAGATTTCTATAACCTAGAAAGTTCACAGGCACAAAAAGAACTTATTAATTTAATTTCTCTGGCCAAATCTCTATTTCGTCAAAGTAGGAAGAAAGATATTGAGAAAGAAATTGCTGTTTTAGAAAAAGCAGGTAAACGCGACGAAGTTACTAAGTTGCTAGAGGAATTACAAAGGTTATCGGCTCAGATCTAAGAGTCTAAGTTTTTGCTATTTATGTCCAAAACAAAGATTAAAATTAAGAAAAAAAATACTTCGAAAAAGAAAGCTATCAAGAAGAAGGTTGTTATTAAAAAGAAGATCGTTAAGCCAATAAAGAAAGTTTTTAAGACGGTTACCAAGAAGAAAGCTACAGTTAAAAAGGCAACTAAAAAAATAATTAAAAGAGTTATTACTCAGCCAGACGTAGAAAAGCTGGGCAAGCTAATTGTTAAGGGTCGTTCCCGTGGTTTTGTGACTGAGACTGAATTGTTATTCCTATTTCCAGAGATTGAAGAATATGTTTATAATTATGAGATTTTTTTAGGTGATCTTCAAGATAGCGGTGTTCGTATTATTGAAGATGTTGGTAGTATTCTAGGTCTAGAAGAAAGAGCTAGAGAAGAAAAGGAGTCAAATGGAGAACAGTTAATTGGTAGTGTGGATATGTCTAAGCTTAGTGAAGACTCTATTCAGATGTATCTGAAAGAAATTGGTAAAGTACCATTATTAACCGCAGATGAAGAAGTAGAGCTAGCTAAGAGAAAAGAAAAGGGTGAAAGAGAGGCAGAAAAAGGTATTATTGAAGCAAATCTGAGATTGGTAGTTTCAATTGCTAAGAAATTTGCTGGTGCTAAAGGTTTAAGTCTATTAGATCTTATTCAGGAGGGTAATATTGGCTTATTTAGAGCCGTAGAGAAGTTCGAGTATAGGAAGGGCTATAAATTTTCTACTTACGCCACCTGGTGGATTAGACAGGCTATTACTAGAGCTCTAGCTGATCAGTCTAGAACCATTCGTATTCCAGTGCATATGGTAGAAACTATTAATAAGTTTCAACAAGTGCAGAAAAGCTTGATTCAAGAATTAGGCAGAGAGCCCCTACCAGAAGAAATTGCTGCTGAAATGGATGAAGATCTAGATAAGGTTCGATATATTATTAAAATTTCTCAAGATACTATTTCTCTAGAAACCACTATTGGAGATGATGAAGAAGATTCTACCTTAGAAGACTTTATTGAAGATGTGAAAAACATTTCCCCCGATAGAGCAGCCGCTTTACAACTATTAAAAGATTATGTAAAAGAAATTATAATCAATCTGTCTCCTCGTGAGCAGAAGATTTTAGAAATGCGTTTTGGCTTAACCGATGGCGTAGCTCATACCCTGGAAGAAGTAGGACAAGAATTTGATGTTACTAGAGAGAGAATTAGACAGATTGAAGCTAAGAGTTTGGAGAAGATTAGAAAGCTCAGAGGATTAAATAAACTAAAAGACTACTAACATGAAAAGGAAACTACTAAATCAAATTTTAGCTTTAACAGTTTTAGGATGTTTTTTACCCAGCTTAACTCTAGCCTGGTCTTGGCAGAGCTTGTTTAGTGGTGATAAAGATCATGCCGATAAGGCTATAATTAGTAGTTTAGATGCAGAGAAGGCTGATGAAAAATTTAATGTTTGGGCCCAGGCGATAGCAGATAAAAGTCTTTTGTCGGTAATCTCAGATAATAATAACTTTATTTTTGGTGAAGCTGAAGCAAATTTTATTGCAACACGTATGTTGGAATCTGCAATAGATCCTTTGATGACGAGTCCAAAAGTGGAATTTGAACCAGGGTTTATTCGTTTAAGTGGTTATTTATTGAAGCCAGTTAGCGGTCATATTGAATTAGAGATAGCCGTGTATCCTGAAGGTGAAATATTGAAGTTTACTACCCTAAGAGCTCGATATCGTAATTTCTATATTCCACAGTTTTTAGCTAATAGATTATTAGAAAAATCTAGTCAAGATATTTTAGAGACTTTATACACCTATCCAGAATATACCGGTATGGAAGTGGTAGTGAAAGATGACAGGCTTTTTCTAAGGTATTATTAACTTATTGACATCATTTACTTATTGTTTTAATATATCTGTACGTTGCTGACAAAGCAATTTTATTATTTTCCCGGGTGGCGCAGTGGTAGCGCAACTGGCTGTTAACCAGTGGGTCGTCGGTTCGAATCCGACCCCGGGAGCATTGAAAAAGACGAGTGAAAAACTCGTTTTTTCTTTTGTTTAAGGGGCGTTTAGAAGTTTTTTTGAACCGAAATTTGAAACCCCCAAATTATCGATTGTGACGCTATTGTGACGTACATTTATTTTTTGTGACGTTTCTAATGTCTGAATAGCGTTTCTCAGGGTGTGTTGACCGAGATGAGCATATCGCATAGTAGTCCTGATATCTGAATGCCCCATTAATTCCTTTATGGCGGCCATAGAGACACCTTTCTCTGCTAGACGTGATGCAAATGTATGTCGAAGCTTATGCCAGCCTATGTGGCGCAGATTAGCTTTATCGCAAATTGAGTTAATTGTGGTGCGTGAATATTCTGGTCTAAATCTTTCTTCGTCAGGACCTTTTAACACAAAATCTTTTCTAGGCGATAAAGTTACTAGATGATCTAGCAAATCTTTGGTCATTGGCATGTAGCGAATACGGTTGCTCTTGGTAGTCCCTAATACTCCAGCGGAAAAGCTTTGACTAATTGTAATCTGTTTTCTGTCAAAACTAATTCGTTCCCATTTTAGAGCCATTAATTCTCCAAGTCTCATGCCTGTATGCAGGGCTAAGAGTATGGCGGTATAGTAATGACCGTGAGCATGGCTTAGTAATAGTTTAGATTCCGCTTCGTTTAGGTAATCGAATTCTGGAGGATTTTCTCTCAGTGGTTTAGTAATTGGAGCTTTTTCCAATGCTTCCCATTCAACAGCTGTCCGTAAACATTTCATTAATGTACCTACTTGAAGATTAACACTTCTAGGTTTGAGATGTTTTAATTGTTTAGCTTTAAATTCTTCAATATTTAGACTAGTTATTTCATCTATTCTTTTAGTGCCGAAATAGGGAACTAGAGCAGATCTCAAATCAGAAAGCCTACTTTTAATTGCTGAGGGTTTGTTATTAACCTTTACGTAAGATTCGAACCACTTAGTAGAGAATTCTTTGAAGGTCGGTGTCTTTATTTTTGGTTTAGGTAATAACTCTTGTCCTCGGGCTAATCGTTGCCTAAGGAGTGCTTCAAATGCTTTTGCTCCGGCTCTGGAAATATCTGGACTAGGGAGCCGATATCTTATGCCTTTGAAGCTGAAGTCTACCCACCATTTATTTGAACGTTTAGTTACACTCATAGCATATATTTAAGTCATTGATTCAACACAATTTTTATCTAGAAAATCTAAGACATCCGATTTCTTGAATCGAATATTATGACCAATTTTATAGAAGGGAATCATTCGCCGACTAATTAGACGATAAACAGAAGTTCTGGAAATACCAAGCAGTATAGCCAGTTGGTCAGTGTTAAGAAATTCAATTGTATTTAAATCAATTACCATTAAGTTTTAAGGAGCAATACAAGGACACAGGGGTCTGCGTCAGTCAATATATTACTCTATCATATCTTTTTCTTTATTGTCTACTTCAAATAGTTCATATTTTATAGAACCGTAATAACTTTGGAAGACTTTTTGAAATAGAAAATTGAAGTTTGGGCATTTAGATTTTATATCTAAAATGTTAGGAGAATGAAGAATAGTGGGCTTAGCTAAGTTACGAGAACAGAAATATTTTTTGTTATTGAAGTATCTTTCATCACTCATATCTTTACCGATGTATTTAACAACGTACATGCCAATGTTTGTATGAGCGTCAATGCTATTTACTCTTATAAATCCGTGTCCCCAAATTTGAGCTATTTTGTTTTGGTCGATGTAGTCAAGGTTTATTAGTATATGGTAGTGTACTGCACCACGTTTTTGGAACTCAGGCACGGCTATATATTTTATGTTATCTTTTAAAACTTTTAATTTTCTTATAAAGGCTTTTAGTTCTTTGTTACATGATTTTAAATCAGTGCGATTTTCAGCAAAAGTTAAAGTTAAAAATTTATTCATTTCTGGATTTGAGTTAATGCGCCATTTAATCTCTCGTCTACAGCGATATATAGCAAATTCGTTTAATTTTTTAGGCCCTTCTTGTGGTTTTCTTTTTTTTCTTTTTTTCTTGTTTCTTTTAGATCCAATCCTAATGCCAACTTTGTTTTTGTATACTTCAACTTTGTTACCAGTTATTATTATCTTTGTTCTGTATTCCATATATTTTTTCTAGCTTCTTTTTTTCTTTCTGATAGGAAGCAAGCATGTTAGCGAGTGCGCGAGATAACTGACGATGTTTCACAGACTTACTATATTCAAGCTCTATTCCAATTAGGTCTATTCTGTTACAGAGCCAAATATAGTAATCTTGTTCTTTAAAGATGTTTTTTTCCATATAGATGTTCTTAAGTGTGTATTTAATCAAGTTAAGGGAAGGGCTATATTAACGGTCGCACTTTCGGCTATCGCCGATGAAAGTGGCGACCGTTTTAAAATACAGTCTATTCCTAAATAAAAAAATCGCTTTTTATAGCGACTTTATTTTAACTCTATTGTCCCACGGAAAGATATTACGTAATAGATTCTTTATTTTGTTATTATTTTTTGAGCCTTATTCTTCATTCTTTTAATAATAATGTTTATTTCTTGGTAACTTAGTGCGGTAGAGTATTTATTATTTATATATTTAACAATTTCAGAAGATTTTTTATATAAATTTTTTTGTTGATATATTTCTATGTCTCTTTCGAAATTTTTGCTTGAATGTTTTTTATTTTTTACAGATACATCATTTTTTAGCAAGTAAGCAGAATATTTTTTTATTTCTTTCCAAAAGGTTTTAATTTCATCTATGCTAGTATTTTTGTTTATATTTATTACTGCCATATTCTCTGATAAATTGCCTGGATTCTTAATCAAGAATGGCCGTATGTTATCAGGCATAGATTCTTTTGAATAGTAATATTTTGTTTCGTCATCAGAAAATACAAAATCTTCTAGATAAGATTGGTAGGAAGGTGATAAATTATATTTCATTCTTATTTTAGATATTCCTAAACTGTTTTTCTCATCTAACTTATGCGCCGTTTCAGCAATGACTTTCCCTTCCTCTGATTCAATACCCGGTTTAAAATTTTCAGTATTAATAGGCCTATGATTAATCATATTTAAGGTAATAATAACAAGGTTTTTTCTAAAATCATTTACGTCTTTGTAAAATTTTTTGTTAACGGTATATAAAATCCAGATGTCTTGAACAAATTTTTCATGAGGATTAATTTTTTTATCTTTTATTTTTCTCATAACTAAAAATCATGACATATATTTATCTTGGTGTCAATATATGTTTATCATTAGCTGTTATGAGATATTAAATATTTTTGATTGACGAGGCTGTGACTATGTTTAAGGTCATGAAAAAATCGTTTTTTTGAGATAATTTTAATAAACATCCTATCTAATATTAGTTGATTTCTGAGCCGGGAAGGAGTAAAATTATAGTATAATTAATTTAAATTAGTAATATGCTTTCAAAAATTACAACTTTAGTTATTGGCATTGGCAGTATTTATTTTTTTTATGAATATAATTTTTTTATTGGAGTTATTCTTTTAGTTTGGCTGATATTAAGATTACTTGGTGTAACTTTGCAGAAATTAGGTTTAAATAGCTCAATAATTAATAATAACTTAGAAAAGACATGTAATGTCTATTTAAGTCTTAGAATTAATGTAGAAAATGTTTTAAAACATGAAGCAGTAAATGATTTGTATGAGAAATTAAAGAAGAATAAAAAAATTAAAGAAAACAATAATAACGATTGGATTAAAAAACTACTCTCTAATTATAAGAAAGTATATAAAAATGATAATTTTTGGGAAGAAGTAAAGTTTAATATAAAAAATAACCTACTTTGGAAGAATGAAAAAATTGATTTTAATGACGATATTTACTATGAGATTAAAATTCCATATGAATATAGCAATAGGAAAAAAGAAGGTTCAATTTTTGGTATAGAACTTGAAGACAGTTTAACAATCAGAATATTTGTAATTAACGGAATTATTAAACTGCAAATTGGAGAGTTCTCGAAAGAATATACTCCAGAGATCTTAAAAGATGGAGGATTGGCAGCTTATAAAACTTATGAAACTATAACTTCATTTCCTTTAATATATTTTTCATTTGGCCATAAAATACCTCAAAATTATTTAAATATATCTTTTTATGCAACCGAGTTTTATAAAAATAAATTTATAAAACTAGTTGAGAAAAAAAATGTTCCAAATGACTGGGTTAAACTAAATAGGGATTTAAAAAATTACAATTATGTTTGCAGTCTCGCAGATGAACATATTAATGACGGTGGTAAATGGCAGAAAATAGTTAAAAACTTTAATGAAGAAAAAGATAATATATTAAGAATAGAAAATTTTAAAAATCCTTTTGCCAGAGATGATAGCGAGGATGATTATTTTGCTCGAGAATTTCTGAACAATAGCAATATTTATTATCAGAATAATTATTTAGTCGTTAATATTGATAATATTAATGATTATAAAGAAAAAAAAGAAAAATATACATACACCGACTACTGGGAAGAGATGCCTTAAATTATTAAAATAAATATAATTTTTATAAATAATAACATAATTATGATACCTTATAAAGCACCAAAATATAATTTATCATCGTTTAACTGCCCTCATTGTCAGGCCTTTTCTAGTCAGCATTGGGTCGATGTGTATGCGGGATTTAGGGGTGATAATATGGATAAAATAAAATTATCTTTTTGTGATCATTGTAAAAAATATTCATTATGGCATAAATGTCAAATGATATCCCCTGAATTTAGTGGAGTAGAGCCTCCCAATCAAGATCTAGATATCGAGATTCAAAATGACTACATAGAGGCTGCGGGAATTATACAAAAATCTCCCAGGGGCGCAGCTGCTTTATTGAGGCTTGCTATACAAAAGTTATGTAAACAATTGGGTAAATCAGGAAAAAATGTTAATAATGACATCGCATCGTTGGTAAAAGATGGTTTGCCTGAAAAAATTCAAAAAGCTTTGGATACTGTTAGAGTGACAGGAAATGAAGCTGTGCATCCCGGAGTCCTTGATCTCAAGGATAATATAGATATCGCATATAATCTCTTTAAGTTAGTTAATTTTATAACTGAAAAAATGATTACCGAGCCACAAGAGATTGACAGTCTTTACGAAGCTATGCCAGATGATAAAAAAGAGGAGATTAAAAAACGAGATAACAGTTCTTGAAAAAGTTTTTTTTATTACCTCTCCTTGAATACAAAATAATAAAATAATTTAAAAAGATAAGATTGGTAAAATTTATGAGTATTTATAGCGCAGCTAAAGATGCTGCTAAAATTTTAAAGGAAGCGGGCAAGATCGAAGAATACCAGAAAATACTGGATTTAATTGACGATTTGTTTCAGAAAAGAGAAGAGATTGAACAATTGAAAAAAATTAATAATGGATTAGAGGAAAAATTACGTGTTACCGGGGGCTATGAGTTTCGTAATAATGCTTATTACTCAACTGAAACAAAGGATGGGCCCTTCTGTTCTAGGTGTTTTGATAAAAACAAAGAATTAATTAGGATTATTCCGATGAAGATTGGAAGTAGCAGAGCGAAATGTCATGAGTGCGGTAGTGTGGTGAATTATACAGGGAATGCTAGCTCTTCTCAGTTTCATCAGGTAAGCAGGAATAGGTATCAATAGAATGATAGTTATGAGCGGAATATGATTAAAATTTGAATTAACGGGAGATCACCCCTCCTTGTATTGCTAAGCATCAAAAAAATTGTGACGCTATTGTGACGTAGAGGTGATACCCTGTTTAATGCTTCACAAAAAGTTGTTTAAATTGCTAAAAATAATAATGTTTAAAAAATTATTTAAATACGGATCTGGCCCTACTTATGTAATGAAAGAATATGGTAGGAGATATAATGTGTATTCCAGGCTTTTGTATATTTTTGTAGGGATATCAATAATAACCATTCTTATAGCTGCTTATGAAATGATGATAAAAGGTAATTATTTATTTTGGATTATAGTAAATATAATAGCCTTTATTTCTACGCGTTTGGCTTATTTGTTTCGTAAAAAATTTGATGATAATGAAAAGACTTATGGAGTAGGTTATGATGCGGAAGAATTAATAGGAACAAAGTTAGCTGCCATGGGTGATAACTACAAAGTTATACACGATATCTTAAAAGGCAAAAAGATGGGTAATATAGACCATGTAGTAATTGGGCCAACTGGAATATTTGCCATTGAAACAAAAGGCAATACTAAAGATAACATTTTTTACTATCAAAACGGCATAAAGAAATTTACAAAGTTTGGAAATAAATTTGTAAATCAGGCCGCTAGTAATGCTCTATGGGTTCATAATGTTTTAAAAGATAAACTAGATATTGATAAATGGGTATATGGAGTGGTCGTGAGGCCCCTAAAGGAAAATGCTAAAATTAAAGGGTGTCGTGATAATAAGGTTTCTGTGTTAGATGGCGATGAAGTTATAGATTATATTAAGAATTTTGATAATATTTTAAGTAACAATGAAATAGGAAATATTCATAGTTTGTTACTTAGAATAAAAAAATTAAATAATTAAATAATTATAAAAAGTATGCCAGGAATAAAAGCAGTAAATTCAAGGAATTTGAGCGTCATAAACTGTAAGTTTTCTGGATTTGATACTGATATAGAGCTGAATAATGTTGACGGGTTTGTGTCAGATAATAATCAGTTTTCAAAGAAGGATAATAATCCAGAATACTTAATTGAACAACTAGCAAACACCATAGAACATAGCGGTTTAGATGGATCTTCAAAGGAAAGATTATTTAGAGATGTTATTCAGTACTTATCTAAAAAAATAAATTTTAGCGTTGAAAAAGAAAAAAAAGTTAAAGACAGGTTAAGTGTAGTTGGAAAAAATGCGATTGACTTCTTTATTCAACTATCTGCTGCAGTTGCAGCTGGTTTAATAATGAATATTAAATAAGTTATTTTTTATACCCCCTTTTTTCTTATTTAGTTCTCACCACCTCCCCTTGTATTACTAAGCATCAAAAAATTGTGACGCTATTGTGACTGAAAGGTGATTAAAAGTGGTAAATACTGGTAACTTCTGGCGACTTACAACAGGGAAGAATAATCGCTAACATTACAATAATTTAGCTAGTATTAGCAACAATATCAGATAGTCCCTTTGGCGCTTCGAATCCGACCCCGGGAGCAAGCAAAAATAGGCTAACATTAGCCTATTTTTTAGTATCAAAGATATAAAAATGTCACAATTTGTGACGCTATTGTGACGTAAAACCTCAATGTTTTTGCCATTCGGTTTTTTCTTGTATCCGACCCCAAATCAACTTTTATTATATTTTTTGCTGTGATAAACTTAAATTATAATAGAATTACAAAAATATGAACAATTTTGAAAAAAATACAGAGGTTAATAAATTTGATCTAGCAAGGAAAAAAGAGAAAGAGTTTGGATATTTTGCTATAACAGCAGAAGATCATAAAGCACTCGGCAGTACCCCGGATGATATTTTAGAGGGTAGCACGGACAAGGCTTTATATGAATTTCTTTCTGATAGCGAAATCGAAGAGTATATTGAAGGAGCTGTCCAAACTATTAAAGAAAATGATGAAAATCTTCAAAAAAACGGTTATATAAATATACAGAGAGAGTTTCTGAGGGTATCGCTACCATTCTTAAGAAGTGTTAATCGTCTTCCAGAAAAATTTGCAGATTTTGATAATAATTCTTAAGTAATGATAAGATTATGAATAATATTGAACAAAAAATGTCTAAATTAATTACAATAAAAACCTATAACAATAGAATGGAAGCAGAATCTGACAAGGGCCTGTTAGAACATCAAGGTATTAAATCAATCGTCTTATCAGATGATTGCGGCGGTGCAAGTCCTCATCTGACGCTCACAAGGGGTGTTGAACTTTTAATTAACAAAAAAAACATAGAAAAAGTTTGTCAAATTTTACAAATTAATAATGAATAATTATATGAATGCAAGTAATTGGTATTCGCAGCTTATTAAACCATCTTGGGCGCCTCCTTCCTGGCTATTTGGCCCAGCGTGGTCATTTTTGTATATTCTCATAGCTATATCTTTTGGTAAGGTAGTTTTATTGTTTGCACAGAAAAAAATACCGTTTATAGTTTTATTGCCTTTTATCCTTAATATTATATTTAATCTATCCTTCACCTATTTTCAGTTTGGTTTAAAAAATAACACTTTAGCTGCTATTGATATACTGCTTGTATTAGGAACATTGATTTGGGCCATGATAGTTATTTATCCATACGTACAATGGGTTGCCTATGTTCAGATACCTTACTTAGCGTGGGTTGCTTTTGCCACTGTGCTACAAATAACAATTACATACCTGAATAAATAACTTTGTTATAATTGTTTATTTTTTATTACAATAATATTATTTCTCGCAGATAGTATGCAAACATTTTTACCTTATAAAAGTTTTGAGAAGTCTGTTCAATTTTTAGACTACAGAAGGCTGGGGAAGCAAAGAGTGGAAGCTTATCAAATACTTAACATAATACTGAATAGAACCAAGAGTAATGGCTGGAAAAATCATCCAGCTGTTTTGATGTGGAAATGTTGTCCAAACGCTTTAAAATCTTATTTTAATATTTGCGTAGAAGAATGGGAGAGACGAGGGTATAGAAATAATATGACTAAGGAGAATATCAGGGGTAAAATTGTATATCCTCAGTGGATTGGGAATAGACAGTTCCATTCAGCTCATCGGTCTAATTTATTAAGAAAAGATTATCATTATTATTCTCAATTTAAATGGAAGGAAGGAAATGACTTGCCTTATGTTTGGCCTGTATGAGAATATTCAACTAATTTCATTTTCATCACCTCCCCTTGTATTACTAAGCATCAAACAATTGTGACGCTATTGTGACTGAAAGGTGATTAAAAATGGTAAATACTGGTAACTTCTGGCGACTTAGAACAGGGAATAATAATAGCTAATATTACGATAATTTAGCTATTATTAGCAACAATGTCAGATAGTCCATTTCGTGCTTCGAATCCGACCCCGGGAGCAAGCAAAAATAGGCTAAGGTTAGCCTATTTTTTAGTATCAAAGACATCAAGATGTCACAATTTGTGACGTTATTGTGTCGGTTTTTTCTTAGATTTTAAAGAAAAAATTATTTTTAGAATCCTAACCCGAAATTACTTTTATTATGTTTTTGGCTGTGATAAAGGGGATCAAATTTAAGAGTAAGGTCGAAAGGCCTATTTTTGTTTTATTTTTAGCCCAATTTTGATATAATAGTTATGTAAAAATAATAAAAAAATAATTTATAAAATAGAATTATGAAAAATTCAACAGCTTTTAAAATTTTGGCTTTACTTGTTTTGTTAGTAGTAGGAGGGTTATTTGTGGTTTACAATAATAAAGCCAACAATACGGGAAAAGTACTGGCTACGCAAACACAGATGAATCAAGATGAAAAGCAAATAGAAAAAACTAATAATATCACAGATGCAAAAGATGTGATACCAGCCCTAAAAGATTTCGATAAAATTAAAAGTAACAATATTTTAGAGGATGAGTCTTCAGAATATTCTGTCAATTCAGAATCAGACCAGAATTGTGATTTATTTTCTAGTAAATTAGCTTCTTGTGCTCAATATAAGTGTCAATTTATTCACCCGTTTACTGAAGAAACTATGGAGAAAGAGATTATGGGGGTGATAAATGAAAAATGTCATTACGAGGAACAAATGCCAAATAATGGTAAAATGACTTGTGATTACGATGAGGATACTAGGATGGCTGTTGCTCAATATTATACAGATATAGTTGATAATGAAGATGATGAAGAGGGAGTACATATAGAGCTGGAGGGCGAGGAATATGAAATTACCTATACAATTAATGGTGAAGAGGTCTTAAATCCATTACAAGAGGTCATGGATAGGGGTATCTGTGTAATATCTGGGTACGATGATTATTCAGAAAATAATAACAGTAGTTTAAGCGGTATTTTAGAAATAGAGTGGGGAGAATTTGTAAAAGCTACAGATTCATCAGGCAGAGATTCATGGAAAATGGATATAAAAATTATTAATAATGAAAACAAGGACGTTGTCTTATCATTTGATGGTTCAAATCCAGACGAGAATTGGGGATGGGGAACTAAATCTATGGTAGATAGTGGGGACGATAAAGTATATGATTTAACAATTCGTCATTATTCTTTCGATAAAGTTAAGTATGATAAAAAATATATAAAATTATCATTTTACGAATGTAATAAGCTGTCAGTAAGAGATGAAGAGGATATATGTCTTTCAAGTTTTGGATTTGACGGAACATTATCTCCTTGGGAGGTTCTTGAAAACAGAGAAGATGCTGGGGATCCGATTAGTCCAACGTTAGTTTCGGAAAAATACTTTAATTTTGATAGTCTTACCACCCCTCCGCTAGAGATTAGTAGAGAAGATTATTTGAAATAAAAATGTTAAAGAGTAATAAACTTATAGAGTAAAGTTTTACTTAGTGCCACCTCCCATCACCTCTCCTTATATTGCACGCCTCACAAAAAGTTGTGACGCTATTGTGACTGAAAGGTGATTAAAAGTGGTAAATGCTGGTAACTTCTGGCGACTTAGGACAGGGAAGAATAATAGCTAATATTACGATAATTTAGCTAGTATTAGCAATAATATTTAATAGTCCATTTCGTGCTTCGAATCTAATCCCGGGATAGGATATTGACAAAAGTATATTTTCACGGTATGCTTTTTTATTACATTTAGATACACAAATTGTTCATTAAAAAACTATAACTATGTCCAGTAAAAAAGAAAGAAGAAAGTTCAAAGCTTTTTACAACAATCAACAAACAAACAAACAGAATGTAGCCGTAGTGGCCCACTCTACCAACAGAAAGGCCAGACGTCCATCACAGGAAATTGGCGACGATATCAGAAAAATGTTGGGTAAATTAAGAGATCATTCTGTTGTTTTTCCTGAGGTTAATTCCGAGCCGATTAAATTGGGAAAACTTTATGAAGTAACAGTTAAAATTGGAGAAGATGAAGCTCAAGAAAGGCGATTGGTATATGCAACTGTAGTGCTTCCATTTGAAGAGAGTGAAGATTGCTTGACGGGATTAACAGAATTGTTTGTTAATTCAAAAAAGAAAGTTATTACTGCTCCAGAAGTGGAAAGTAAAGCCGATGTTTCTCCAGTTTTAAAAGTGTTATATCCACTTCCAATGGGCGGATATGCTATGACACCAATAACAATTTTTAACTGGTATGGTAAAGAAGAAATTGTTATGTCAAACATGAAAGAGCCTCCTTTAGAAATTATTGAAGTAATAAATGCTCCATACTGTCATATTTTTGATATGGTTTGGTCAGGATCCTACATCGGAAGACAAATTGACGGAGTAGAGCTTTTTGAAGAAGCTAAGGTGGCATAAAAAATAACCTATAAAATTAGGATTTATAACCGCATAATCAATATGCGGTTCTTTTTTTACTAAATTTTTAATCACCTCCCCTTGTATTACTAAGCATCAAAAAATTGTGACGCTATTGTGACTGAAAGGTGATTAAAAGTGGTAAATGCTGGTAACTTCTGGCGACTTAGAACAGGGAAGAATAATCGCTAACATTACGATAATTTAGCTAGTATTAGCAACAATATCCGATAGTCCATTTCGTGCTTCGAATCCGACCCCGGGAGCAAGCAAAAATAGGCTAACATTAGCCTATTTTTTAGTATCAAAGACATAAAAATGTCACAATTTGTGACGTTATTGTGACGTAAAATCCCAATGTTTTAGACATTTAGATTTTTCTTGTATCCGACCCCAGAGAGTATTTATATATAAAATATGGTATAATTAAAAAAAGATTATTAATTACTCTAATAATAAATCTATGTTAGAAAATTTTCCTGTCGCTCAAACTAAAAAAGAAAAACCTAAGAAAACATTTAAAGAAAGGATTTTACAAAATAAAGCCGCAAAAATCGCAGCCATCTTTTTAATTATGCTTGGATCTGCTAAGTCGTTAGAGGCAAGCGGTAATACTGAAGGTGGACCTGACCCAGAAAATGTGAAGCACAAGATCGAAGATGCTAGGGGGTTCTTAAAGCAAATAATTCCAGACACAAAAAATAGTGATAATGCTGCATCTCATACACTTAACGGTCGAAATATAAGTACTTGTAAGTATCCCACTGGT
>Ga0307992_1000750_pt1 | contig 20101 bp, 19 predicted proteins | sample EllFjometagen133_FD_203162 | JGI IMG/M metagenome (GOLD analysis project Ga0307992, IMG submission 203162) | Marine microbial communities from Ellis Fjord, Antarctic Ocean - #133 | ecosystem: Environmental > Aquatic > Marine > Unclassified | place: Southern Ocean | collected 2014-10-08
GCGTTCAGCGTATTCTGCCATTCCATGTGCGATTTGCACAACTGCAATAGGTTCTTCCTCAGGCAACCAACAGAAAAAGGCGATCTTTGCGCCGTCATCAGTGGTAAAGAAATCTGTTTTTTTCATGGGTGTTCCAATTTTTGTTGTCGGAAATTATCATATAATTTTGATTTTATCAATAGAAAACAAAAATGATGTTTTATAAAAAAGTACGGAACGGTTTTAAACCGTTCCGTACACATATATTAAATATATCATACAATTATGAATTATATTTTTTCAACAACTCTGATTTATCCGTTTTTTCCCAGGAAAATTCTTCCCGTCCAAAGTGACCATAAGCGGCTGTAGATAAATAAATGGGTTTCTTAAGATCTAAATGTTTAATAATTCCCTGTGGTGTTAGGGGAAATTCCTTGCGAATGATTTTTGTAAGTTCGCCATCAGAGATATTGCCTGTTCCAAACGTATCAACAAAAAGAGAAACTGGTTCGGCTTTACCGATCGCATAAGCCACCTGTACCTCACAACGATCGCAAAGTTTAGCAGCAACAAGATTTTTGGCAATGTAGCGCATCATGTAAGCAGCAGAACGATCTACCTTGGTCGCATCTTTCCCTGAAAAGGCGCCGCCGCCATGCCGGCCAAAACCACCATAAGTATCAACAATTATTTTGCGACCTGTCAGCCCGGCATCCGCAACAGGTCCGCCTTCCGTAAAAGCACCTGTAGGATTAATGTGGATCTTTGTGTCCGCATCCATCATGTGTCCGCAAATTGGAAGAATAACATGTTCTTTTATATCTTCATGCAGCTGTTCCTGGGAAACCTCTTTTGTATGGTGACTAGATACAACAATGGCTTCAATGCGGACGGGCTTATTGTCTTCATATTCTATGGTAACCTGAGATTTTCCATCGGGGAATAAATAGTCCAGCGTACCGTTTTTACGGACTTCCGTTAGACGATAGGCTAATTTGTGTGCGAGTGAAATTGGAAGTGGCATTAACTCTTCTGTTTCATTGCAAGCATAACCGAACATCATGCCCTGATCTCCGGCTCCCTGGGAGTCCACACCCATACTGATATCAGGAGATTGTTCAGAGATAGATTCCAATACACCACAATTATAACCATTAAATCCAACATCGCCATTATCATAACCAATGTTTATTAGTGTATCGCGCGCGATCTGCTGCACATTAATATATTCTGCCTTTGTTGTCATTTCACCACCCACAACAACAAATCCGGTTTTTATAAATGCTTCGATAGCAACACGTGAATTTGGATCAGCTTTTAAAGCGGCGTCAAGAACCGCATCCGATATTTGATCACATACTTTATCGGGATGTCCTTCCGTAACGGACTCTGATGTAAAAAAGATTCTTTCCATTTCTATTCCTTTTCTAATGACAACGCAAAATGATCTGCCGTAAGCATCAAAAAAAGTTATTGTGGGGTGGGAGAAGTTCATAACGTTTTGACCTCGCCGGCCCACATCATTTTGCCACCGTAGCGCTACTCGGTTGGCGTTCCACTGAAGGAACTCTTGATGTAGGGGGAAGATATAATGAATTTTTACCTTCGTCAATATATTTTTTGACAATGTAGCATGCAGAAACAAGACAGTGCCATATCTCTATATTATTTAACCCACCCAAAAAACCCTTTGCATTTTTTGGCACGCTCAGTTAAATTCACAAAGGATAAAGTTTAAGGAAGTTTATAAGACTATCGTTTTGTTAAAGGCTATTGAAAATCGTGTTAACGCAGGACAGGTGCCTTTAGCGAACGTTTTTACCGAACGTTAAAAGCCCGTTCGGTTTTTTTTAAAGGGTAAAAATTGGAATATTTAAAAATCATCATTCTTGCCATCATCCAAGGATTAACCGAGTTTCTACCCGTAAGTTCCTCTGGACACCTTGCTTTGGCAGAGTATCTGCTTGGAATAGAATCTCCGGGTGTAACGCTTGAGGTTTTCCTGCATTTTGGTACATTTCTTTCAGTTCTGGTGATCTTCTGGAAAGATATTGTCAAGATACTTATTGCGGTATTTGGCAATTTTTGGAAAGTATGGAAATATCCCACGGTCATGAAAGCAAATGAAGATTTCGCCATGGGTGTTTATATTGTTCTTTCCATGATACCGGCAGGTATTGTGGGGCTGGTTTTTGAAGAACAGATCGATGGTTTATTTGATAATATTGTCTTAGTTGGAGTTGCCCTGCTTGTAACGGGTACAGTGCTTTTTCTTACACAGTGGGCACAGAATGAACGCAGACCATTAAAGGGATGGCGCGCATTCTTGATGGGTGTTGTACAGGCTATCGCAATAATTCCCGGTATTTCCCGATCCGGTTCGACTGTCTCTACCGGAATGTTCTTGGGAATGCCGCGCGAAAAAGTAGCTAAATTTTCTTTTCTAATGGCGCTTCCTCTTATCTTTGGTGCCACAATCATGAAGGCAAAAGATGCTTTTGCCGCAGAAGGTTTCGTATGGTCGGGAATTATCATCGGGACAGCGACCGCATTTTTATTTGGCTACTTCGCAGTAAAGTGGCTATTGCGGGCTATTATTAAAGGACGACTCTATATGTTTGGTTTTTACTGCCTTGCTTTGGGTTTTTTAGCAATTATATTTGGATAGATTATGAGTTGGCTTAGCGAGTATGAACATGAAATAGCAACGATACGGAGCGGCAAGCTTAAGCCTGTCTATTTTCTATATGGAAACGATTATTATTTAAGAGATACAGCTGTACAAAGTATTCGGAAAAGCATGGGTGAAAAGGGTATCTCTTACGATTATAGTTACTTCAATGCTGCCGAACTGGATGCCAATGAACTCCAGAATGTTCTATTTGGCACATCGCTTTTTCAATCTACCCGTTGTTCTGTTATCAATAATGTCAAAGGTCTTTTGCCATCGGCACGTAAAATAATGAATAATTATCTCAAGCAAGCGGTAGCGTCCAATGTGCTGATCTTGACGGCAGAAGAAATTGACGGTCGAAACGCGTTTTATAAACGCATTCAAGCTACTGCTACAGTCATGATGACAAATTCACCTTTTGAAAGCGAAATACCGGGTTGGATCAGGCAATACACGGCTAAGCTGAACAGAGTAATTGATGTTAACGCGATCAATGAATTAATCCGTTATGTAGGCTCAGACATGGGCAAGCTTAGCAACGAAATTGACAAGGTACATATTTATTTACCCGAAGATCATGCAATTACACGTGATGATATTCGTAAAGTAAGCGGTTATTCTAAAACGCACAGTATTGATCAAATGCTCGAAGCAATTGGCCAGCGAAATAAAAGTTCAGCTGTGGCGATATGCAAAAATCTTATTGAAAACGGCATTAGTGATGTGTACCTTATTATTGCCATGTACCAGTATATTTGGAAATTGATCTTATTAAAAGATCAAAGATTGATCAATTCTCCCGATCTTTCGAAACAAGTTAGAGTTTATCGCCCGAAACAATTGGAACAGTTAAAATTCATAGCTTCGCGTTTTACTTTAGCTCAATTAAGAAAAGCTGTCAATGTTTTGGTTGAAGCGGATCGCCGCGTGAAAACAAGCTCTTGTGACCCCGTAAGTAATTTCATGATCACCCTAGAGGGAATATTAGACTGATATGGACAAAGCAAAAATTAAATATACCGATGAAGAACTGATAAAACGCTTTCAAGATGGCGACGAACGCGCCTACATTGAGTTAGTAAAGCGATATAAAGACCGTTTGTTGAATTTTGTGTATAGATACCTTAATTCATTTGAACAATCCGAAGATGTTGTTCAGGATACACTGATGAAATTATATACCAGCGCGCATATGTACCGCGAGATTGCAAAATTCAGCACCTGGATATTTACCATTGCGGCCAATTTGGCGAAATCTGAATTGCGTAGACTTAAACGCCGTCGTGTAATATCTATACACAGCATGGGTTATGATAATAAAGAATATGAAATCCCTTCCGTAGATTATGATCCGGCAAAAGAAACGACATCTAATTATGGCGAAAAACAGATCCAGCAAGCCATAGATACATTACCGGATCAATTTAAAACCGTGATCATCTTGCGGGAAGTACAACAGTTATCATATGAAGAAATAAGTCAAATCCTTGGCATTTCAATTGGTACGGTAAAAAGTCGGATCAATCGCGGTCGATTAAGGCTGCAAAAATTGTTGAAAGAATTAAAGGAACAATAAATAAATTGGGGCATTCTAGAAACTGATGATTTTTAAAGTGGTGTTTAAAAAATTGATGGAGGTAGTGCGTATAGATGGATTGTTATAGTTTTGATAGAATCATTTCTGATTATATCGATGCAAATCTGAGCGTTAAATTACGACAAGAAGCAAACGAGCATATTAGTGTGTGCCCAAGATGCAAAGAGAAGCTGAATGATTTGGAAAACATTTTGAGCGAACTCGGTTCTTTGCCATATCGTGAAACACGTCCCGATTTTGAGTCCAAGCTTATGGACCGCATCAACCAGACAAAAGAGCAGAAAGAAAACCGTTTTATTCGGATGTTCCAAGATTATTCACGACCGATTTCGGTGATAGCAGCCGTGATGCTTCTTGTTGCGACGTCAATATTCGTTTATACTTCGGTAGTCATACCAAATTCTCCGGGTTCCATTCCATCTGCAGAGATTCGCAGTGTGGGGCCCAATAAGTCCATGACAATGCCAGCAGCAGCCACGGCAAACGTACAACCAGCTTTAGTCAGTACGACCAATAAAAGCAATCTTCCGGACACGAATAAGGTAGAAACACCGAATTATAATAACCAGATCATGATGGTAAACGAATAAATAATTTGGAATTGAACAATAATTCCTTATATTTCGCCGCAATTAAAAGGACGAAGGAGAAAAAATGGCCAAACCTCAAACATTCGGAGCAAAGATTGCCAACCGTGAAAAGACAGGAACAACCTGTTCTGTATGCGGACAACAGATCTCTTATGTTAAACATTATGCAAACGTAAAAAATACAGACGGCAATGTAAAATATAAACAAAAAGTCGTTGGTATCTGCGGATGCAATAAAAAGGATTATCTCGGTTAAGATATAAACCTTTTTCAAGTTTTAAACACCTCGATTTATCGGGGTGTTTTTATTTAAAGCACTATTTTGAGTATAATTATATCTTACGACTTAGCCACCTTTTTTAATGAATTACTCTCAATAATTCCTTATTATAAGAAGATGCATATGAAATCAACCATATTTGGATTATTTGTACTGTTATTATTGCTTTCCTGCGGTTCGCAGGAGTTAGTAACGGACAGTCTCGAGAAAAAAGTGCTCGAACATTACCCCACATCTGGGATAACCCATTTTATGTATGGCGAAATATACAGATCAAGCGGGAATTATTCATATGCAAATTTGGAATATCGTAAGGCCTTGGAATACGATACAACCACAACGATCTTAAATGCGATCGGAGAAAGTTATCGTTCACTCGGTAAATATAAACAGGCAACGAACTATTTTGAAAATTCGCTAAAATTAGATCCTACCAACGCTACAGCACAATTCAATCTATTGGATCTCTATATGAAAGAATTGCAATATGAAAAAGCAATTCCAATTCTAGTAAATGAACTAAAAAACGAACCAAATAATTCAGATTATCTTCAACGTCTGGCAGAGTGCTATCGCGGTGTTGGGCAGCACGAGAATGCGCTAACAATTTTAGGCAAACTGATAGACCTTAGCCCTAATTACCCGTGGTCATATATTTATGCGGCTGAGATCATGCTTGAGAACGATCGCATAGCGAATGCGGCACCCTATCTTGAACAGGTTGCGAGGAATATTCCACCGAATAACGAACTCTATGAGTTTTGGGTCCGAGCCCTTTTTGAGAGCAATAACATTGAAGGCATGTTAAGTGCGTTGGAATTTTGGTTAGACCAGGAGCCCGAATCATTATCACCATATTTTCTTTATATTGACCACCAGTTCAGGCTTGAAAATTTTGAAGCAGGAGACAAGCTGCTGGATCGCATTAAAGATCGCTGGCAGGAAGATGCTTTAATCTCATATTTCCAGGGGATTTCCGCCATGTCCCGGGAGGATGTAAAAAAAGTATGGTTCTACTTTAAACGCGCCGATGAATTTCCTGATGCCGGTGTTGATCTATATCTATATTATGGACTTTGGTTTTGGGAAAAAGGTTATCTTGAAGAAGCTGAAACGGTTGCCGATCTCGCTATTGAAAAAAGAGGTCCCGGTGCACGCTGGCTACACATGAAGGCAATGATCAGTGTACAATGGGGTAACTACGAAAAAGCCGAGCAACTATTACTAAGCGTTATTTCTGTAGACTCAACGAATTTAAATGCCCGGGAGGATTTGGCAAATCTTTACGTGGAAATGAACGAGGCAGAAAAAGCAGATCATACATACAAAGAGTTACTGGGTGATTTACCGCAGAATATAAGCATATTAAATAATTATGCTTACGCCTTAGCTCGTTTGGATCTAAATCTGGATAAAGCAATGGATATGGTAAACAAGGCCTTAAGACAAGAAAAAAGCGCCGCGTACTGCGATACGAAAGCATGGATATTGTACCGGCAAAATAAATATAATCAAGCATTGAAATGGATCAAAAAAGCTTTTGAGTATTCGGATGTAAGTGCCGATATGTTTGCGCATAAAGGACATATCCTTATTGCGCAGAACAAAAAAGAAGCCGCCAAAAAGACTTTTTTAGAATTGCTAAAGATCGATCCAAACAATATCGATGCCATCAATGCATTGGAGGAATTAAAATAATGGATGTTTCCGTCATCGTTCCGGCCTATAATGAAGAAGGAACTATTAAAGAACTGGCGCGCCAGGTACTTGATGTTTTTTCAGAAAAAAAGTATGAAGGGGAGATCATCTTTGTTAATGATGGTTCCACTGACGCAACTACTGAATACTGTGAAACTCTTACAAAAGAACATAGCAATATTTCACATATCCACTTCCACAGAAATAAGGGGAAAGCAGCCGGTTTGCAAGCCGGGTTTGATGAGGCAAAAGGAGATTATGTCATCACTATGGATGCGGATCTCCAGGATGAACCCAAAGAAATTTCTGCTTTGATAGACAAGCTTGAAGAAGGCTGGGATATCGTATCCGGGTGGAAGAAAAAACGTCATGATCCGATCACTAAACGTTGGCCTTCAAAATTATTTAATTGGGCGGCTCGCGTGATGTCTGGGATCAAGATTCATGATTTTAATTGTGGACTAAAAGGATATCGGAATGAAGTGGTCAAGACCGTTAAGCTTTACGGTGAAATGCATCGCTGGATCCCCGTTTTGGCTAAAGTGGAGGGTTTTAAAACCAGCGAGATCGTTGTGACCCATCATCCACGAACTAGTGGGATCAGCAAATATGGTTTTAGCCGAACTTTTAAAGGTTTCTTTGATTTTATGACGATCTTTTTCTTAAGTCGCTTCACCATGCGCCCCATGCACTTTTTTGGTTTTTTCGGACTTTTATCCGCGACTGCCGGGTTCGTTGTCGAGATCATAGTTCTTGTTTATAAATTTGCATACGGACATTCTTTTCAATCTCACATGGCTATGTTGATCTTGGGTGTCTTGCTGATCGTTCTTGGAGTGCAGTTATTTTCTATCGGCCTTATTGGTGAAATGCTGGTTTATCAATCCAAAAAGAAGTCACAATAATGACAAATTTCCCCTACCGTTTTTCGGTAATCGTTCCAACCTATAATCGTCTTGATGAGATCAGGGAATTATTGCTGTCTCTTGAAAAACAGACACTAAGCAAAGATGCTTTTGAGGTTATTATTGTTGATGACGGTTCCACCGATGCAACGGAAGATTTCATTAATAAATTGATCAAAAAAGGAAGCTTGAACCTTTCTTTTTACAAACAAGATCATAAAGGTCCCGGTCCTGCACGAAATACTGGAATGGAACAAGCGAAAGCCGAATACTATATTTTTGTAGACAGCGATTGTATTGCTGATGAAAATTGGTTGAAAGCCTATGATGAGACAATCACTGAACCGGTTGCCGGATTTGGCGGCCCCGACAAGGTTCGCTCCGATTTTTCACCTTTACAAAAAGCTATAGATTATTCTATGACATCTTTTATCACAACGGGTGGTATCAGGGGGTCATCAAAAAAGAAAATATCAAAATATTATCCGCGTTCATTCAATATGGGTGTGCATGCAAATGTGGTGAAAAAAATTGGCGGCTTCGGAACTTTACGTCATGGTCAAGATATTGAATTTACACACCGCATCCGCTCACAGGGAAAAACCGTCAAAGTTATTGACGCCATAGTTTTTCATAAACGACGCACATCCTTGTGGCGATTTTTCAAGCAGGTTTACAATTGGGGCGTTGCCCGTATTAATTTGTATAAGATTGACAAAGGCATGTTAGAACCCATTCACTTTTTTCCGTTTTTGGGAACGTCATTTATTCTAGCTTTTATGATATGTCTGGCAATATGGCCGGCGATCTTGTGGCCTGTACTTGTAGCCGGTGTTGGAGCACTTTTACTGATGGCAATTCATGGAATTTTTAAATACAAAGATATTAGAGTTTTCTTTTTTATTCCTTTTGTGGTTCCGATCCAGATATTGGGTTATGGACTAGGATTTGGCGCTGCTTTGGTGCGCCGGGTAATTTTTGGGGGAAGAGAAAAGGCAGGATTTGTAAAAAACTATTATAAGTAGATAGGAGAAGATATGTCAGAGATAAAACAAACACAAAAATGGGTCAAGCCACTGGTAATAAGCCTTGTTTTACTTATTCCATTATTCTATTTCTTCTCACCCATGATCTTTCAGGGTCAACGCCCAAGCGGCGTTGATGTCTCTGCATCAAAAGGAAGCGCCAATCTTTACATAAAATTTCAGGAAGAAAGCGGTGAAAAAGTCCTTTGGAACCCCAATATTTTTGCCGGCATGCCGGTATATCCCCGCATATCGCCTAATATTATTCATGTAGATAATTTGATAGGTGTGTTGGGGAAAGTTATATACTCATATTTTTGGTATTATCTATTAGGTGCACTGGGCATATTTTTTCTTTTACGCTACAAAAAGTTACCCTGGTATATTGCCCTGATACCCGCGGTGGCATATATGCTTTTGCCTCACTGGATGGCACTCATGCATGTGGGACATTTTGCAAAACTTAGAGCCTTCATGATCTTGCCTTGGGTAATTTTAAGTTTTAATTATCTTGTAGATAAACGTTCATGGCTCGCCGTAGGTTTATTTACTGCTGCATTTTCATGGATCATGCGCACCCAACACGTTCAGGTAACATTTTACAGTATTCTGCTTCTTTTGTTCTTATTTTTGGTTCCGGTTATTCGTCTGCTGATTAATAAAGAATGGAAAGCATTTGGTGATTTAGCCGCGAAAATCGCGGTTGCTATTGTTTTGACGGTGGCTGTTTCAAGTCAGCCTTTTATCAGCTTGGAAGAATACACACCCTACTCAACACGTGGTGGCAATGCCGTTCAAACGGATATGACAAAAGTTGACAATGCAGAAACAAAGGGTGCCGGACTTGAATATGCAACACGTTGGTCCCTGGACGGAAAGGGTGTTGTTGGTTTTGTGATCCCCCGTTTTGCGGGCGGACTTTCACAAGAGACATATCAAGGCAGTAAATATCCTCAACTTAAAGGTCGGGTGATCCCGGGCTATTGGGGTGAAATGCCTTTTACTCAAAGTTATGATTTTATTGGTGTTTTGATATTTATTTTTGCCGTTTTTGGAGTGTGGGCTTATTGGAAAAAAGATGGTTTTGTCCGCGGGCTTAGCATCTTTTCGGGCTTCGCTCTTTTACTTGGTTTGGGTCGGCATTTTATGCCCCTTTACAAGCTGTTTTTTAATATCATACCCTATTTTTCAAAATTCAGGGTTCCTTCGATGATCATGAATGTAATCTTTCTTGCTCTGATCATTTTAGCCGGATATGGTATTAAGGCGGCAGTCGAAGAGGCAAAAAAAGCTAATTGGAAATTGATCGCAGGTGTTTTTGGAGCAGCAGCAGGTTTGCTTTTGGTCGTTTTGATATTCAGCGGTGGTTTTGCTTACGAAAAAGCCGGAGAGGCTGCTCGATATGGAGCACAGTCTATGACGCTGATCAAAGGTGTTAGAAAAGAATTTTTACAAGCTGACACACTAAAAGCCCTAGTTTTGGTTCTTGCCTCGGGGGGTGTTTTGATTGCACTTTCGCTTAAAAAGCTTAAGACCGTATTTGTATATGTGTTGTTGGGACTTTTAATTTCCGTGGAGCTGTTTAGTGTAAGTAATCGTGCATATAAAAATATGCCACTTGGAAACCCAAGCAGTCTTGAAAGACGCGAATTCAGACAAACCGATATTACACGCTATCTGTCATCTCAAGCAAAAGATGCCAGAGCCCTAGCATTGGGCCAAGATAGTAACCACTATAGTTATTTTTATCCTACTATTAGTGGGTATTCCGCGATCAAATTGCAGACTATTCAAGATCTGAGAGAACATTGTCTGTATACATCGGGTGGCATAAACTGGAATGTTGTGAATATGCTTAGCGGGCGATATATCATCGTCCCGGGTCGACTACAGGAATCCTTTTTACAAGCTGTTGCTAGTGATGAAAGCAGGAAAGAAGTTCTTTATGAGAACAGAACTGCCTTACCCAAAGCATGGTTTGTGGAAGAAACAAAAACCTTCTCAGATAATGCTGACATACTTAGGTATATGAATACACGAGATTTTGATCCGGCAAAAGAAGCACTCATGCTTAATAGTGAGGAAAAATCATTTGCTGTCGAAGGTCAGGTTGTATTAAAAGAAAACACACCCAATCAACTGAGCTTTTCAGTTAATATTCCAGAGTCGCAATTTATTGTTTTCTCGGAAATGTACTATCCCAATGGTTGGAAATTATTGAAAGGCGATGTTGAGATCCCCATTATTCAGACGAACTATGCCCTTAGGGGTGCAGAAATTCCGGCCGGAGAATATATACTGGACATGGAGTTTCATCCCACTTCGTATTATGCAGGTATAAGCATTGTTTGGATAGGTGATATTATCATGCTTGTTTTGATCGGCGGATCATTGTTTTTGACAAATAGAGACAAAATATTTAAAAAACGAAGTTAACACAGATGTTAGATCAAGTAAAGAAAACAGTAAGAGATTCATTTATATATAGCATTGGCAATGCGGCAAATAAACTTGTGGGTTTTGTTTTGTTGCCGCTATATACATCTTCCTTTTCTTTGGCTGTTTATGGTTTAATTGCACTTTTAGATACGATCTCTGATCTTTTGGTTACTTTTTCTTCATTTGGTATTATTGAAGGATTTACGCGCTGGTACTGGGATAAAGAATCAGAAGGGAAACAAAAAAGCTTATTTTTTAGCGTTTTTGCTTTCTCTTTGGTCACGACCTTGATATTTGCTGTAGTGTTCTATATTCTTTTGGGCAAATATTCTTTTGAAATATTTAGTGTAACTATTACAAACAAGACAATTCTGTTGTTTTTGGGAAGTGTAATAACAAATGTTATGCTAAGTAGAATTCTTATTCTGCTCCGGCTTCAACAAAAAGCGGTTCAAAATCTAATATTCAATGTTTTAAAATTAGTGTTTGTGCTTGGGTCAACCATTTTCTTTATTGTTGAGCTTGACTGGGGTATGGATTCGGTTTTTATTTCAAGGCTGATAGGCCAAAGCATTGTTTTAATCATTTTATTCCCCATGTTTATAAAAAATTGCGAGTTTAAGCTTGAATTTGGTATCATTAAAAGCATGCTTGGCTATTCACTGCCCTTGGCATTATCCGGTTCGATGGGGTTGGTATTTGCCATCAGTGACAGATGGCTATTAAAGGGAATGACGAACTTAGATGTGGTGGGTAACTATTCTCTGGCATATAGAATATCGAATATCATAAAACTGATCGTTGTTCGATCATTTGTGCATGCCTATTTTTATGGCTATTGCAAACAAATGTTCAATGAAAAAAATTATAGGTTCTTTTCAAAAACCGCTACGTATTTTTCTTATTTGTTGGTTATGGTCGGCATGGCAATTATCATTTTTTCAAAAGAGATTATTGTTTTACTAGCTAAAAATCCTGATTACTATGGTTCCATCAACATACTACCACTGCTCATTTTATCTATATCCTTTTCCGGCTTAGTGCAGATATTGGTCTTTCCGCTTCAAAAATACAAAAAGTCAAAGATCATGTCCATAACTGTTATATCTGCCGGACTTTTGAATATTGGGTTGAATATTTTACTTATCCCGATTTGGGGTGGTATTGGAGCAGCGTTAGCAACGGCAATAGCGCAATTTGCGATCGTAATAACTTATTTGATTCTAAATAAGCGTTTTGGAGATTATAAATATGAAATTGGGAAAATAATTCTTTTATTTGGCTTAGGAACGATAATTTCAATTCTCGCAATGCAACTCGGATCAATTCCTCTGGAAATCCGCATTCCCATCAAGCTTATCATGATTGGAGCATTCCCGTTTATTTTAAGGTTGTTTGGATTTTATGAGGAAATTGAGTTACTGCGAATAAAACAAAGTTGGCAAAAATGGAGAAACCCAAAAAACTGGATTGAGAATATTAAAAAGTTTAATTTTAGATAAGCTGGGCATTTCCAAGAACACATTGATCAGAAAAAGTAAATAATATGTCTGTTAATTTAACAAATGATAAAAAAAACGTATTGCTTATTGGCAACGGGAATTCAGTTTATGTAAAAAATTATATTGAACATGTATTATTGGCAAATGATTATAAAGTAAGCATTTTTACCGACAGAGTTCGTGATCGGGAATTTATTGATTATTATCAAAATAATGGTGTAGATATTATAACACGAACGAGAAGTATACCAATCATTAAACATATTCCTAAAATTCGTGTGCTTGAAGATATTATTAGGATCAAGAAGTTGATTAAAATAATCGGTAGATTTCACATAGTCCATGTTCACTATGTGAACAGATTGAATACTATCTTAATTCCAGTCCTTAGAAAACATTCTGATCATATTATGGTTACTTATTGGGGGAGTGATTTTTTAAGGAAAAGCACCCCAAAAATCAGGTCCTTGAAACGATATCTTGCTCTTGCAGATACAATCACATTTAATAATACGGATCTCATTGAAAAATTTAACCATATCTTTAAAGATGCTTTTATAGAAAAAACCGTCAAAGCAAAATTTGGGTCAGATATATTAAATGCAATTGCCGTAAGTCAGAAGAAGGAAGATATTAATAAGTGTAAAGACAGTATTAATATTCCCAAAGACAAATATATTATTGTGATTGGGCATAATCGCAACAAAAGTCACCGTCAGCTTGAAACACTCAAACAAATTGCCGGCATAGATAAAAAATATCTTGAAAAATTATGTATTATTTTCCCCATGACCTATAACAATAAAGATACTGATTATGAAAATCAGCTGGAGACAACCGCTAAAGATATTGTTTGTGACGTTATTTTCTTCTATGATTTTATGAGCGTTGAAGATACAGCGCGATTGCGACGAGCGGCAGATATCTTTATTCATGCCCAAACAACAGACGCTTTTTCTGCGACAGTACAAGAATTTCTTTATTCCGGTGCAATTGTATTGAATGGTAGCTGGTTAAAATATGACGAACTTAAAAACAACGAGGTAGAATATTTTGAGTTTGAACACATAGAAAATATTCCCAAGTTATTGATGAATACGATTGAAAATATTGATACGATAAAAAAAAGAATGAAATTAAACCGGGAACGTATTTATCAAATTTCTTCTTGGACAGTTAATGCCGACAAATGGATTGACTTATGTAGTAAGAGAAAAAACAATATGTAATAGATTGCAAAAAAACAACCTATGAAGTAAATTAATTATGTGGTTCCAATCAAAAAATTACATCACTGACTGCTTGGAAACAGCATCATATATTCGAACAGGGAATTGAAAAGACCATTGAGTGGTTTAGAGCTAAAGATAATCTAAAAAAATATAAAGCAGGTATTTACAATGTCTAAACGAGCAATCATATTGGCAGGAGGCAGGGGCATGCGCTTGCAGCCTTATACAGTTGCCCTGCCCAAACCACTGGTCCCCATTGGGGAAACGCCAATTTTAGAGATCATTATCAAGCAACTGGTCAAGCACGGTTATGATCATATAACGATTACGATCAATCATCTGGCTGATATAATTAAGGCTTTCTTTGGAAATGGCTCAAAATGGGGAGTAAAAATTGATTATTCTCTAGAGGAAAAACCGCTGTCCACTATGGGTCCATTAAGCTTGATTCAAGATCTGCCCGAAAATTTTCTTATCATGAACGGAGATATTCTGACCGATCTAAATTATTCTGCTTTTATCGAAGAGCATGTAAAAAGCAATAATTTGTTCACCGTGTCTTCTCATGTCCGTGAAGAAAAGAATGATTATGGCATATTAGAGGTTTCTGATTCAAACATCATCACGGGATTTAGGGAAAAGCCGATCACGAAATTTGATGTTAGCATGGGCATCTATGCTGCAAATAAAAAGATCTTAAAATATATACCGTTTAACCAAAAGTATGGCTTTGATCATTTGATGTTGGATATGATATCCGATCAATCACACGCAAAAGTGATCAAACATTATGGTTATTGGCTGGATATTGGCCGCCCGGATGACTACGCAAAAGCATGTGAGGATGTTGATAAAATTATGAAGAATATATTATGAAAATCATCGTTACCGGAAGCCATGGCTTCATGGGAAAAAAATTAGTTAAATCGTTAAAAATAAACGGACATGAAATATGTTCTGTCGATTTTGCCACAGGGTATGATGTAGCGGAATGGGATAGCGTGAAAGACCTGAAAGGTTTTGATGTTTTAATCCATTTGGCTGCGATCACCTACGTTCCCCAATCGTTTAAGACACCAAGAGAAATGTTTAGGGTTAATATTAGCGGTACTCTCAACATGCTAGAGCTTTGCCGGATCAATAAGGCCAAGATGATCTTTAACAGTTCCTATGTTTATGGGAAGCCGCAGTATTTGCCAATTGATGAAAAACATCCAATCTCATCTCACAATCCTTATTGTCAGTCAAAAATAATTGGTGAAAGTTTATGTGAGGGCTATCATAGAGATTTTCAAGTACCCATTGTGATATTTCGAATATTTAATGTTTATGGCGAGGGACAGGCACCTCATTTTCTAATTCCCCATATATCAAAGGAATTAGCCCAAAATAATGACATTGTTTTAGAAAATCCTGTTCCGCGGCGTGACTATATTCATATTGATGATATTCTTAAGGCTTATCAAAAAGCAATTGATTACAACGAAAGTGATTTTGAAATATTTAATATCGGTACAGGTATTAGTTATTCGGCGCGTAAAGTAGCAGAGCTCATGATAAAAGCATCTGCGGTTAAACCGAAACTTCGTTTTACCGGAAAAGAGCGTGCTAATGAGGTTCTAGACACCGTAGCGGATATTAGTAAAATACAGAAAGTATTGAACTGGACGCCAAGTATTACGCTGGAACAAGGGTTGTATGGATTGGTTGATAAAATAACAAATTGAACATTATTGAGAAAGGTCATAAGAAAAAATGAACATTTGCATGATATTGGAAAGACAATTTCCATATGACGAGAGAGTAGAGAAAGAAGCTCTAAGTTTAATTGAGAATGGCCATATTGTACATATTATAAGTTTTAATTACGATAAATTACGCGCATACGAGCTCTATAAAAATATTCATATTGTGCGTTTTCCCATCTCGCGCCAAGCATATAATAAATTGAGTCCATTACATCGTCTCCAGCCTTTTTATACGTGGATGTGGAAGACACACATTAAACGATTTCTCAAAAGACAAAAAATAGATGTAATACATATTCACGATCTTCCTTTAGCTAATGTTGGATACTATTTTAAACGAAAGATAGGCTGCGAGCTTATTTTAGACCAGCATGAACTTTGGAGTGAAACCGTTAAACACTATCGGCATTACAATACTTTTATCGGGAAAATTATTCGTTTATTGAGCTTTTGGGGCACATATGAAAAAAGGTTTTTTAAACGAGCCGATAAAATTATTACCGTAGAAGAGCCCATCAAAGAATGGTATGTTGAACACATTGGTATCCCGGAAGAAAAGATCATTGTTATTCCCAATACTCCAATGAAAAAACAAATTGACGAACTTGGATTAAATGGAATAAAAGACAAAAACAATTTTACTTTATATTATGCCGGGAAAATTGACGTAAATCGCCATATAGGATCTATTGTTAAAGCATTGGTGCCGATATCGGTCAAGATCCCGGAGATCAAATTTAATATTGCCGGTAAATTTGCCAGGGGATGTGACCCTCGCAAGACAGCTAAAAAATATAAAGTTAATGACTATGTAAATTATCTTGGCGAGTTATCATATGCGGACATGATGCAATATATGAAAAAAGCAGACCTGTGTATTTCGCTTACTAACGTTAATAGCGAGGAGGTGAATCGAACAATTGGTACAAAGATTTATCAGTATTTACAATTAGAGCAGCCCATGTTGGTAAGCAAGACAAATTACATCAAGCAATTTGTTGAGAAATACGAAATCGGGTGGGTAGTTAATGAAACAGATCCGGATTCCATTGCCGACAAGGTAATGACCCTTTATAAAGACCGGGCTGTGATGGAACAAGCCTCTGCGAATTGTTCAAAAATTAAAAACGAATTTGTTTGGGAAAAAACCGCTCAACCCCTTATTGATCTTTATGACAACATGGAGCTTAAAGTATGAAAAAAGCACTCATCATAACATACTATTGGCCGCCTGCCGGAGGACCCGGTGTCCAGCGGGTATTGAATATTGTTGAACATTTATCTGAGTTTAGCTGGGAACCCATTATTTTAACGGTTGAGACTCCGAGTGCCCCGGCAATTGATGAAAGTTTGCTTTTACGTATCCCCCAAAATTGCAAGATTTATCGCACACGAACAAGTGAGCCATTTACTGCATATAAAAAATTAACCGGTAAAAAAACTGACGAAGCTCTACCCAAAAATATTACACTTGATAAAAAAGCATCTTTAAGCGAACGCTTATCTCGTTGGGTAAGGGCAAATTATTTTATTCCCGATGCACGCAAGGGCTGGAAAAGATTTATGGTCAAAGAGGGTTTAAAGATCATTGAGAAGGAAAATCCCGATATCATTTTTAGTACATCGCCACCCCATTCCTTACAGTTGGGCGCAAAACACCTTGCCCAAAAAAGCGGTATCCCTTGGGTGGCCGATCTTCGTGACCCGTGGGCCGAGGCTTATTGGGAAACACACATGCCCAAAACAGCGAGAAGTAAAAAGAAGAATCTAAAATATGAAAAAGATGTTTTAAATACAGCAAGTCAGATTACGACGGTTGGAAAAGGCATTCAAAAGTTGATACAAAAGAAAACCACACAGCCGGTATCGGTTATCTATAATGGGTATCGTGATCTTGATAATGAATATGTCCCATCGGAATACTTTGAAATAGTTCACTTGGGCAATCTCATTTCAATGCAGTCCTGTTCTGAATTTATAGAGGCTGTTGTTCTTTTGTCGGTGACAGAAAAGAAAAAACTCCGTTTGGTATTTATTGGAACACTTGCAAGCGAATATAAAGAAAAATTAGCCAGCTATCCGGATATCAATATAGAGGTTATTGATTTTTTACCTTATAGTGAAATGATCCTTCGTGCCCGATCAGCGTCTATACTTTTCTTACCAAAATTGAATAGTCCATATTCCAAAAGCGGGATCTCGGCAAAATTATTTGACTATCTTGCTTTAAGACGACCCATACTGGCCATTGCAGACAAAGGAAGCGATATAGAGAATATTCTTAAGCATACTCAAAACGGACAATCTTTTCTTCCGGAAAAAGTTAAAGAAATGAGTAACTATATTTCGAAGAACATGAATATTGAAAAGGCTAAAAAAAATAAAGTATTACCCAAAAGCATTGAGCAAGAATTCTATTCAAGCTATAATAATGTTTACTCTTTAGTCAAAATATTTGACAAATTAAGCAAGTAAAACAAATATTTTCTGCGTTTATGAACATAGAACTATTAGCTAATATTTAACAATCAGCATATAAAGTATAATCATATTTTTTTAAACTTGTCTTAAAAATATGTTGGGAATCAAGTGTTTATATAGATTGTTTGTTTAACTTTTGATAATTTTAACACAAAATATTTTTTATAAAAACAAAGTTTGACGCCTTTTTCCATAAGAATATTTATCGTCAAAGGCAAAGATTACTTGTGTATGGTACAATATTTTGCTAAAATTTCCAGAATATAATATGTTAGCAAGAAAAATAGCATTAAAAAAGATAGAATATAACTAAGGTTAATAATTTAAGGAGGTTATTTATAAAGAAGCTTGTTGTGGCCGTATTAGCTATTCTTATAATTTTACCTATGTGCGTTTTTGCACAAGCGACAGGTAAACTTGTAGAAGTAGTCACGGACGCCAAGACAAATGAAATAGAATCATTTTCAAGGTTAAGTCTAACAAGAGAATTAGTTAACATGTTTGAGAAAGATAAATGGAAGTAAAAAAATATTTATTTATACTGGATAAATTCCGCAGAGATATAAAAACGCCCCAAAAACGCTATCCTTTAGCAAAAGACATGCATTCACAGGTGCTTGGTCAGTACTATTTTGTGTTTTCGGAGAAAAGGGTTGCTTCCGGAATTGACCAACCCCTGATCAACAAGTTTGATGAAAACGGAATTCCTATCAACAAAACCTATATTGATGTAATAGACAAAGAATATGTTTATTACCCAATTTTTATAGGTTAATTAGGCTTGGCCGTATTTCACACATATTTAGATACCAAAAAAGAAAGCGACAAAAAAAGATTCTTGAAATTTGCTGGATGGTTTGCAGATAAAAACAATCAAGATGAAAGTGAAGAGCTTGGTATTCGTTGGCTTACGGATGTTTCGCTACCTCAATATAAAAATAAAGGTCCATGGCAATCAGCGTTTTCTCAAAGCCGGGGTATTTCGATCCTTTTAAGAGCTTATCAAATCACTAAAGATGAGAAGTTTATAAAAATAGCCGAGAAAGCTCTAAAACCCTTTACAATTTCTTGTGAAAAAGGAGGGGTCTGTACTTTTAGTCAATGGGGACCTTTTTATGAGGAGTATACGTCTACTGTACCTGTGTTAGTATTGAACGGTATGATATTTGCGCTATGCGGGGTCTATGATTATGTGAGAGCTGTTCCGGATAATGAAGAAGCAAAAAGCATTTTTGAACAGGGCATTAAGACTCTGGAAAATATTCTTGCGGAATATGATCTGGAATTTTGGTCAAAATATAATCTTTGCTCCGCGAACTGGTATCCACTTATAGATCCAGCCACCATTGGTTATCAACGCTTGCATATAAATCAATTGAATATGTTATATCAAATAACGAATATTAAATTATTTAAAGACTATGCAGATAAATTCAACAAGCAAGATAAATTTATAAACCACGTAAAGATGTACATTATTAAATTCAAAGCACTAAAAAAAATAGGCAGACTTTAGCGAATAAAGGTGCTGCCTAATATTAACAATAATTGAAAAATACCGTTCACACCTTGATAATTGTTGGAATTCAGCCATATATACAGCTTATTCATTTCATCTTCATTGAAAATGTCCGAAATGTTTATAATCATATTTTGATATTTGGGGCTTTATTTGCGCGATCTTTTTAGACTTTTGATTAAAATTTGCTTGTGATTGAAGCAATATTTAGCTAAAATTTCTAGGATATAATATGTTAGCAGCAAAAACAAAATAAAAAGATAGAAGATATAGCTAAGGTTAATAACTTAAGGAGGTTATTTATGAAGAAGCTTGTTGTAGCCGTATTAGCTATTCTTATGATTTTACCTATGTGCGTTTTCGCGCAGGCTACAGGTAAGATTGTGGGAGTAGTCACGGACGGCAAGACAAATGAACCCCTAGCGGGAG
>Ga0307992_1000751_pt1 | contig 20093 bp, 15 predicted proteins | sample EllFjometagen133_FD_203162 | JGI IMG/M metagenome (GOLD analysis project Ga0307992, IMG submission 203162) | Marine microbial communities from Ellis Fjord, Antarctic Ocean - #133 | ecosystem: Environmental > Aquatic > Marine > Unclassified | place: Southern Ocean | collected 2014-10-08
TAATGTTCTAATGTTCTAATGTTCTCATAGTCGCAACGCTAACGCCTCCGTGGAAATGGCGGGAATAAGAATAAAATTGGGAAATAGGATCGCCAGAGGGTGCAAAAATATTAATTTGTGGTTCCTTGGAAGAATTAGGAGCCACAATAATTTCTGCTTTATTGTCTTCATCAAAATCAGCAGTTGCTAAATTAGAACCATGATAAAAATCTTTAGAATAAGCTAAAAATTGTAAACGTAATAATAGTAGTTTAGAATCAAAAACTCTGATATAAGCAGACGCCTCCGAAGCAACACTAGCCAAGATTTCATTTTGGCCATCACCGTCCACATCGCCCACAGCTACATTAACACCACCTAAAAAATTTTTATTAAACGCAAAAAAATGAAATTTAATATTGCCTTGTCCATCAAAAACTCTCACATGAGGACCTCCTCCTGGGCCAGCGCCAGTAATAATTTCATCTATGCCGTCTCCATCTATATCACCAACGGTTATATTAACTTTACCATGAAAATTTTTCTCATATGCAAAAAAATTGACTTTTAGTTTTCCGTTAATATCAAAAACTTTAATGAGTGAATCACCATTAGGACCGGGGGCCGTAACAATTTCATCTACTCCATTTCCATCAACGTCACCAGCCGCAACTTGAACGCCTCCCCTAAAATTTTCGTTATAGGCAAAAAACCCGCCCTCAGGATAACCATTCACATTGAAAACTCTGACATGAGGACCTCCTCCTGGGCCAGCGCCAGTAATAATTTCATCTTCGCCATCTCCGCTAACATCACCAGCCGCAACATTAACGCCTCCCCTAAAATTTTCGTTATAGGCAAAAAATCCACTAATAGATAACCCGGCTGAATCAAAAATCCTAACATGTGGTCCTCCTCCTGGACCAGCGCCAGTAATAATATAATAAGATTGATGCAATGTCCCTAATTGACTATAGGCGTAATCAATAGTAGCGTAAGCATTTACCCTTCCTTTGCCTAATTGTCCTTCCATTCCTGGATTAAAAGCGTCAATATTATCCGCTTGATTTAAAATAAAATCTTGAACCTGTTTCTGACTAAAAAGGGGATTTACAGACCAAGTTAAAGCAGCTAAACCGGAAACTATTGGAGCAGCAATTGAGGTTCCCGACCAATAACCACCATAATATTCTCTATAATCGGTATAATTAGGATTATAAGCCAATGCCCCATAAATTCTAGTTCCAGGCGCTGAGACATCAACACATTTACTCCCAAAATCAGAAAAAAGCGCTTTATGGTCAGTGTCATCCACTGCCGCTACTCCAATGATAAAATTATCATCATCATCCTCGTCTAAACAAATTGGGTAATTAGGATTTTCATTAAGGTTTAACGGTTGATTTACTGTTTCATTTCCGGCAGCCGCTACCACAAGTACTCCGTTTCTCCACGCCTCTTTAAGTGCTTCTGCTAGAAAAAAACTCTTATTAGTTCCAACAAAGCTTAAATTAATAATTTTAGCTCCGTTATCAACCGCATAACGAACCGCTCTAATAACATGCTCCACGCTTCCCGTTCCTTGACTATTTAAAACCCTAAGGGGCATAATCTTGCTCCCCCACGCCAAACCAGCAATTCCTTCATTGTTATTTCCGACTGCTGAGGCAATCCCCGCTACTAAAGTTCCGTGATGGATTCCGCTTTCGTTATAATCCTCATCAAATTTAGGATTAGGGTCGAGAGTGTTCCTCACAAAATCCCAACCATGTAAATCATCTATATAACCATTATCATCATTATCTAATCCGTCTCCCCTAATTTCATTTTTGTTTAACCAGATATTTTCTTTTAAATCTGGATGGTCAATATCAACTCCTGTATCTAAAATAGCAATAACAATATCTGGATTACCTCCTCTGGTAAAATCCCAAGCCTGAGAGGCTTTAATTTTGCCTAAATACCATTGTTTGTCATATAACAAATCTGCAGGGACAAATGCTGCCTTAATAGAATAATTCGGTTCAACATAATCAACCAAAGGAAAAGAAGAAAATATTTTCTCCATTATTCTAGAGCACAATGGATTAACTGGAATCTTATAAATTTCTTGTTTATTTTTTAATCTAACCAAAAGCTCATTGTGTCCTGATTTAGAAAAATTAAATGGAATAAACAAAAATAAAGCAAGTAAAAAAATACTCAACAAAGAAATAATTAGAATTTTCTTTTTCTTTAAAAATATCATCTTGGATTTTATTCTATAAGACCCCAGTGGTCAGCAGAATGCGGACCTCTGGGGTCAACATTAATTACTCTCTAATCTCTGGGGTCCGACACTCATATAATAATCAAATCAATGTGAACGAGCCCACCTTATCTTCCTTGTTTTTAAACCTCATCAATCTTACTCCCTGGGTAGCTCGAGCTAAAATAGGAACGCTGGATAACGGCAAACGAATAGTTTGTCCAGATTGAGAAATTAACAATAAATCAGTAAATTCTGTTTTGTTTGATATAAGTCTTGAACCAATAATTTTTCCTGTTTTTTCATTTATCTTTGCGGTCTTTAATCCTGACCCTCCACGTCCCTGGACATGATAACTATCAATCATCGTTGTTTTCCCAAAGCCATGCTCGGCCACAATTAACAATCTAGAATTTTTCCTCTTTAGTTTGGTAATGATTTCAGCGCCCACCACTAAATCATCTGTCTTTAATCTAATGCCCCGAACGCCTGACGCTGTTCTTCCCATGGGCCTTAAAACTTTTTCCTGAAATCTGATCGCTTGTCCTTTCTCTGACACAAGAATTATTTCGTCTTCGCCAGAAGTAGGTTTAGTCCAAGTTAAAATATCATCACCTTTTAATTTTAAAGCTATCAATCCTGAACGTCGAACATTCTCAAAAGCGCTAATTTCTACCTTCTTTGCCATGCCCTTTTTGGTCGCGAAAAATAAATAACTATAATTTTTTAAATCTGAAACTGGCAAAACAGTTGATATTTTTTCATTTTCCTGAACTTCCAAAAAATTAACTATTGCTTTTCCTTTGGCTGTTCTAGATACTTGAGGGACGTCATATGCCTTAAGTTGGAAAACTCTTCCCTTGGTTGTGAAAAATAAAATATCAGCATGAGTAGTAGTAGTTATTAATTGTTCCACCGAATCCTCGTCTTTAACAGAGAAACCCATCACTCCTTTTCCTCCACGAGCTTGAGTTTTAAAATCCTCTGGCGATACTCTCTTAACATATCCTCCCTGAGTAATCATTAATACTGTAGGCTCATTAGGAATTAAATCTTCTTCTCTGAATTTTTCAATACCACGGTGGACAACCTTGGTACGCCGTTCATCTCCATGAGCTTCTTTCACCTCTCTAAGTTCTTTTTTAATAATATCTAAAATCATTTTCGGTTTAGCCAAAATTTTTTCCAATTCTTCGGCAAATTTTTTCTTTTCTTTTAATTCATCTTTATTTTTTTGTCTTTCTAAATGAGCTAATTGGTGTAGACGTATTTCTAAAATAGCTTGAGCTTGTCTGTCAGTTAACTTGAATTTCTTTATTAAACCCTTTTTAGCTTCTTCTTTATTTTCGGATTTTTTAATTAACTCAATAACTTGGTTGATATTATCAATAGCTATTTGCAACCCTTCTAAAATATGAATTCTTTCTTTAGTTTTCGTTAAATTATATTGAGTGCGTCTTTTAACAACAACTTGTCTGTGCTTTATATATTCTTCTAAAATCCTTTTTAAACCTAAAATCTTAGGCTGAACTTCATCGACTAAACAAACCATGTTAACATGAAAAGTTTGTTGACAATCAGTTAATTTATAAAGACGATTCAAAATTTTCTGTGGAAATGCTCCCTTTTTTAATTCAATAACAACACGAACTCCATGTTTATCTGATTCATCGCGAATATCTTTAATGTTTTGCAATCTTTTCGTCTTAACCAATTCCGCCATCTTCTGTAATAAGGAAGCTTTATTAACTTGATAAGGTATTTCGCTAATAATAATTTGAAAAAATCCTAACTTTTTTTCTACAATTTCTGTTTTAGCCCGCATCACAATCGGACCTTTGCCTGAAGCATAAACTTGCTTAATTTGATTGTCATCAAAAATAAGACCGCCTGTTGGAAAGTCAGGGCCTTTAATATATCGGAGCAATTCTTCTATATCACAATCTGGATTATCTATCTTATGAATTGTGGCATCGCAAACTTCAATTAAATTATGAGGAGGAATGTTAGTGGCCATACCAACAGCAATTCCCATGGAACCATTAAGAAGTAAATTTGGAATTTTAGCCGGCAAAACTGATGGTTCTTGGGTAGTGCCATCATAATTAGGAACAAAATTGACTGTATCTTGGTCAATATCAACTAACATTTCCGCAGTAATCTTAGCCATTCTGCACTCTGTATATCTATGTGCCGCAGCCTTATCTCCATCGATTGAATTATGTACAAAAATTCCACTCGCTAAAGCAAAATTATGCCAAGGGGCAACAGTTATATCATATACATCTTCAGTTTTTGAAAGAATCCTCGTCTTAATTACCTTATGATTATATTTTTTCGCTTCTAAAGGCATTAAAGAATCTCCTGGCTTTAAATTTTCTGCGCGTTTGTATTTCCCACTTCTTAACATGAAACGATGGTCTAGCGTACATTTAATCTTTTCTGCATTATCTATTGTAATTTCAATAATCTGCTCATTCTTTCGCGTCAATCTTGGATTTTTAATCTCAGTAATTTCTATTTTCTTAGCATCTGGGTTAAAAGTATATGTATAATTTCTTTTTCCCTTTTTTGATTCTTTTATTAACTCGCCAAAATTAAGGCTCCTTCCGTCTGTAAGCTGAACCTTTGTGTCTTTAGTAAAACAGCCAAAATTGCCTTGCCCATCTACCAAAGGATAGCGCAATGAAAAATCTTGAGCCAACCTAACCATAGAATCATAAATCGCTTGGTCTCCATGCGGATGGAAACTTCCCAATGTGCGTCCAACAACCGTAGCTGATTTTCTATGCTTAGAGCTATGCCTTAATCCCATATCATGCATAGCATAAAGAATACGACGATGAACAGGTTTCAAACCATCTCTCACATCTGGTAATGCTCGAGCAACAATAACGCTCATAGCATAATCTATATATGAAGACTTAACCTCTTCTTCCAAACTAACAACTTTCACGCCTGTTTCCTCTTCGTTATTTTCTTCTTTAATTTCTTTTTCTTTTTTTTCTTCCATTTTATTCATTTTTTATTTTTTAGTTATTTTCCAATACCACAATCCTAGATTCCCCCTGACTCAATAAATCTTTCTTTTTAATAGACAATTTAGGTAATTTTTCACCAACCTTTGCTCCCATTTCTTTCAAAAACTTTTCTAAAGAATCCAATTCTTCATTAAGCCCAGGAAGGTTATAACAACAGGGGATAATAATCTGAGGCTCAAGAGAATTGATTAATTCCACTGCTTTCTCCGCATTAAGAGTATTCTTGCCTCCTATTGGAACAAATAAAACATCAACTCCATCTAATTTATCTAATTCTTCTCCAGAAGGCAAAAACTTAAGTTGCCCCAAAACTCCATATCTGATTTCATCCATGGTCATTTGATAAACGACTGATTTGGTCTGTCCGTCTTTTTTAATGGGCACTCCATAAAGAAAAATTTTATTCTTTTCATACTCTCCGGGACCAGAAATTAAAAAACTATTATCCTTTTCTAAAACTTTTTTGTCTATAGATTCCCCCATATCAGTTAAAACAAAAATATTAGCTTTAAAATTAGGGCCCTTGAGCCCTGCTTTGCGCGGATCAGATGGATTAACCAATACGGTCTGTTCATTGTTTTGCAGTTTAAAACATGACTGCCCATACCAACTTATATACATAATGTAAATAAATTATTCTAATAAAAATAAACTGGATAAATTTTTCTACAATCTATAATTTTTTTACTAATATCTTGATAACTTAAATAGACATCTATATTCTGATATTTCTTTTTAAAAAATTTTATTGAACTGAATTTTTCGTTTTTTAAATAGGCCTTTGATTCTATTGCTATTATTTTGCCATTGCCCAAAAAAATAATAAAATCAATCTCATTTTTTTTCTTATCACGCCAAAAATTAAATTTATAATCACTTTTAATAAATTGTTGCGCTAATCCATTTTCCAATAATAACCCTTTGTCTGTCCTTGTGTCTAATTTCCTAAAATCATCAACAATAAAATTTCTCAATCCTGTGTCCAAAAAGTAAACCTTAGGATTTTTAACAATTTCTGTTCTTTTGTTCTTAAAATATGGCCTCAAAAAAGAACAAATATAAGTTTTCTCCAAAAAATTTAAATATTTTTTTAAGGAAGGATAGGAATAACCCGACACTTGACACAATTCTTGATAATCCAATAAATTCCCTATTTGTAAAGCAAGCGCTTTAGTCAAATTATTCAGCTTATAGTCGTCAATCAACCCTAATATATCTCGCACTTCTCTTAAAAAATAAGTGTTATAAATATTACGCAAAAGTTCTTTTTTGGCCTCGCGACTGTCTTCTAAAACAACTCGCGGATAGCCTCCAAAGAGCAAATACTCTTCATAATAATATAATAATTTTTTATGAGCCTGCTCTCCTATATTTATTTGAACACCCTTAAATTGCTTAACTAATTTTCTATTCTTTTTATATATTTTCAGATAATTCTTATCCTTGGCTAACAAGAACTCCTGAAAGTCAAACGGATAAAGATTGAAAATTAATACCCTTCCAACTAAATATTTTACCGCCCGAACGCTTAGATCAATTGCCGAAGACCCTGAAATTATAATTTTTATTTTTTGAGAATCAAAAATATATTTTAGAATCTTGCCTCCATTCCTTGCGTACTGAAATTCATCAATGAATAAATATTTATTTCCTTTTATGTATATGTTTATAAAATCATCTGTTTGACTTTCAAACATCCTTAATATATTCTGGTCATCAAAAGAAACAGAAACAGCATTGCTAAGATTTTTGATTAAATGATTAATCATTGTTGTTTTTCCTGTTTGACGAGCGCCCGTTACAGCAATTATCTCTCTCGCGTCTAAATATTTCAAAATGGTACTCTCTAAATTGCGCTTAATATACATAAAATTTGCATACCGTTACTATAATTAAACTATGCTTCAATTATAGTTCTATATTTATATCTTGTCAACTTCTAAGACCTCAGTGGTCGGCTTTAAACGTCAGTCGTTAAAGAGGAGCGTAGCGACCGGGGCAAAGACCCCAGTGGTCAGCAGAATGCGGACCTCTGGGGTCAGCATTCATTAAACGTCAGTCGTTTAAAGAGGGAGCGACTTGTCCGCCGATGAGGCGGGAGACCCCAGTGGTCAGCAGAATGCAGACCTCTGGGGTCAACATTCATATAAAATCCCAATTACCTAATCCCCAAGTACCCAATTTATCGCCCTTTATCGTACAGCAATTTCACCTCCGCTCCCGACAATGCGCGATTATAAATTTTGACGTTAGACATTAAACCATTTATATTACGACCACCACCAATTTGTTGTCCAATATTCAATTGTCTATTAACATTAGTCATTGCAACTAATGTAGAATTAGCTAATAAATTAAGGCCCTGAGATACGCTATTAACATAAATCTTAATTACATCAGTAGTTGTTCCACCACCACTACATGAAACTACCATATGATTCCATTCTCCTGTATTCCATACTCCATTATTTGTGTCTATTTGAGTTACTGTATTTGTACCATCTGTTAAATTAGCAAATACCTCCCTAATAGTATTATTGGTGATTATTTCTATTTTACTATTAGCTCCCCCCAATAAACTAAACCATGTTTGTAAAGCAGTTGTATTCATATTTACCCAATAAGATACAGTCCATTTGTCTGCTATGCCGAAATCTGTTGATGCAAAATCTACCCAATCACCCCCATCAAAACTCGTATAATCATCCCCAACTGTCGCCCCATAAATCGTCCCATGATTTCCATACGGCGTAGAATCCGCGGTTTTGATTTCTTTAAGAGATATATTATCAACATACAGTTCAGAAGTGCTTCCTGCGCCTGCTGAATTCCTCAGGATAAGATACGTCGTTGTATCCGTTTCTCCCGCTGTAAAGGTATATGAAAAATTTGTATTTGAAGTGGCCGATAACCATGACTCTACTGCACCACTTAAACCAGTGCATGTTATTGAATTATCTTTTCCAATTTTTAGAGCAACATCAGAAACTCCGGTTGCCTTCCTATATGTAAAGGTTACCCTATACTTCGTCCCTTCTTGAACTGAAAATGCATTACTTATCGCACCAGACCAATTGGCAGAATTACCAACCCAATGAAGGTCGCCAATTCCTGTAATGGGATTAATTGTGTTTCTTTCAAATGTAGGACAAGAGCCACTATTTGTCCAGCTAGAAATATCTATTTCAAAATCAGAATTCGATATTAAATTGCTCCCCACCTTCTCATTCTTGCTCTTCAAATCCCATTGACCAACAAGCCCTTTATTTAAATTAGTAGTTGACGTCCCAACCGAACTCCCGCTCCTGCCCTTGTCATATAAAGCACCTATTTCACCTTTGGCGTCTTCACCAACCGACACTCCGCCGTCAGACAAAGCGCGATTATAAACTTTGACATCAGATATCTGACCGTTAAAATAATAACCTGTCAATTGCCTTCCAATTTGAACGTGATCCGATAAAGTTGAGTGTATCCCTAACGAATAACTGCCGCTATATACCTCTACGCCATCCCTATAAAATTTTAATGCTGTTCCGGTATAGGCGCCAACAAGATGAACCCATAGGCCTGTTTCTACAATACTATTGTCCGATGCCGCATGTGCATCAGAACCATTAGAAGAGACCCAAAATCTCCATTTATTGTCAGTGTAATCACGACCAAGTATCCACTGAACGTCAGTTTGTCTTTTAGATACAATAATCTGATAATTTGCAGCAGTAGCAAATAATTTTACCCAAGCCGAAATTGTAATTGCATCAGTGATATTCAAATGTTCGCCAGCACCACAATCAACATAATCATTCACTCCATCAAAACCTCCTGCCTCGCCAATTATATCCGCTCCATAATTCGTACCATGATTGTCATTCCCAGAAATATCCTTAAATCCGGTTTTATCAGACAACGGCATATCCAAAACCGCTCCAGCCACATCAGCTCCCTGATACAGCTCCAAAACCTCATCCGCCGAAAGTGTCCTGTCATAAACTAGTACATCAGATATATTGCCAGAAAAATACCCAGCTAAAGTTCCTCCATTACAAAAAACACCTACACAAACTTCTTCTTCGCTATTTGAAATTACACCACTCTGAATATCACTGTCTTCCTCTACTCCATCAATATAAAGTTTTTGTGTAGTCCCATTATAAACGCCAACCAAATGATGCCATTCCCCATCATTCACAGAACTAATAGAAGTAGATCCTATATTTCCCGATGATGTACCCGTATGAAAATCTATTTTGCCAGAGACAGAAGTGTTTGTTCTTAATGAATAAGAAACTGCGCTTGTGTACCATTTTGCCAAGATAGCTCTATTGGTTTCAGTCGTTGTTGTCTTAATCCATGCCGTAACAGTCAACGCACTCATTGATTCTAAATTTGACTGATCTCCTATATCCACATAATCACTACTCCCATTAAAATCTGCACCATGATTACGAATTTCCGCCCCATAAATTTCCCCATGATTAGAATTTGGGGTATTATCAGCGGTTTTAATCTCTTTAATGCTCACGTCATCAAATATAATACCATTAGTATCACCTACAGCATTAGTAGTAGCATAAAAAGCTAAATTAAGATCAACACCATCGTGAACAAACGTCCGTGTATATTTTGTAAATACATCTTGATTAACGATAATTGTAGTAAAATAATGACTCGCACCTGCATCATAAACATGCCCACCAGAACCTTTATATTTTTTAGCCCAGAATGTTACTTTATAAACTTTACCTGTTGTTCCAGCTACTATTTGATTAACAACTCCTGTATTACCTGCTGGGTTGTTAATTTTTTGAGCGTGCGAACCATTATGAACATCTGTAGTTTCATCAACCGGAGTACCACGTGTTGAGGTCCACCCGTCAGCAACCCCTCCAGTAAAACCACCTTCCATATCACCATTTGTTATTAAATCGCTTCCGACTTTTTCGGAGGTAGGGCGGAGGGACCAATGCCCAACCAACCCTTTGTTCGCACCCCCCACACTAAACTTCGGCTTATATGTTTCATAAAGTTTCTCAATCTCCGGCTCCGACAACGCCCTATCATAAATCCGGACTTCGTCGATTGTGCCGTTGAAATACCTATCAACATGTAATCCTTCAGTCTGTCCAATACGACATGCCGTTAGCCCTGTGTAATTTATTGGGCCTGCTAATCCCAGACTACCTTTATAATCTCCATCAACATATAATTTAACTGATACATTATCATAAGTTCCCACTATATGATGCCAGGCAAGTTGGTTTGGCGACAAATCAAAAGTTTTTCTTCTAAAAGCTGTGCCGTTTCCAATATTCCATGTTACTATATTGTTACTTAAGCCAACCCACCAACCAGAATAACCTGTATTTCCATATCCAATACAAAATTGAAGTGATTTTGTTGAATTAACCTTAGTCCAAAGTTCAACAGTAATTGCTGTTGTAGGTTTCAAACTCTCACCATTCCCGCAATTAATATAATTGCTTAATCCGTCAAAACTCATCGCTCCATTTGCCTGCCCATGCCTATCTGTTGTCAAAGATGCTCCACTATTTGTTCCATGATTTCCATAACCACCAATATCATCAACTCTATTGGTTGTAGAATTCAAATGCGTGCTATCCAAAGGCCAATGACCAACCAACCCTTTATTTATATCACCAGTTGAAAAACTGCCAATCACCCCAGCCACTGCAAATCCCGCTACAAGCAAAAATATAACTGAAATCCCCAACACCGCAAATCTCTTCCGTCTCTCCATCGCCCTAATACTCTCCATCCTCTTCCTGATATTAGACAAAAACCTAAAAACCAAACTTTTCTTTTGAGGAACTCGGTTCCTCAAAATTGGAATTCTTTTTATAAAATCCAAAATCCCTACTCTTTGTTTCTTAAAAATTTTTGCAAATCTCATTTGCAAACCCCTTCTTATTCTATTAATTTCCCTAAACCTTTTCCCCTTCATAAAAATATTTTAAAATTTAAACCTTTTGTCGGTGGACCCTTGTCGGTGGACCCGAGGGGTCCACCATCTTAAATACTCCGCTTATATGTCCATATAATAGCACAAATAATAAACAAAAACAACAACCATCTTCTTGTCGGTGGACCCGAGGGGTCCACCATTATCTTTTTTGTCCTTTAAACGAGGAAAGAATTAATTTCTTCAATTTGAGCGGAATGATAAGCTAAGGCCTCCCGCGCAGTTTCTTTATATCCTTCTAAACCTTTTGGGGGTTCTTCTGATGTATCTTTTCCTAAAATATGTAAATTTCTTCTGCCAAAACTCTCTCCCAAACTACTAAATACATATTCTAAAACAAAATCAAATGCTTTATTAAATTCCTTTACCGCTTTTTTAACGCCACCTGGATAAAGTTCAAAAGGATTAAAAACCTGAATGTATATATCTACATATTGAAAATATCTTTCATTTTTAATAATCTTAGATTGGTAAGGACCCTGAAATAATCGTCCTGATTCATTTCGTTTAGTGTTAATATATTTCGTAAAACTATCACTAAAACGCGACATAAATCTAATAATCCCATTTTCTTTAATTTCCTCTAAAAGCAAATGAAAATGATTGGGCATTAAACAATAAGATAAAATCTTAACCAAAGGACTTGATGGAGGCCAATCTTTCGGTCTCTCAAATTGATTGCACTTTCCAGAATCTATACATCTCTCTGCTGAACGTAAAATATTATCTGCAAAATATTCATCATTGAAATAACGTAAAGTTTTTAAAAAACGCCATTTATCTGTTTCATTAAAAACAATAGGCATCTTACGAGCTCCTCGATTATAAACATGAACGAAGTCTCCAATTGTTGATGTTTCTTTATTCATCCTTTATATTTTATCCTTTCATTTTCTTATATTCCCGGTGGACCCGAGGGGTCCACCATTCTGGGGATCCGACATTCTATATTAATCGGTCTTTGCCGACGATTATCTTTAATCTTTCTTTAGCTACTTCTATTAACGCTGGTGCTTTGATAATATTTTTTTGGTCCACCTTAATGAGCACTTCGTTTCTAGGATTTTTAGGGTCAATGCTTAATTTTTTGACAAAAAACAAACTATCTCTTTTTTCTTTTTGTTTAAAAAAGAACAACTTCTGTTGAGGGGTACCCATTAAAACCTCAAGGTAGTCGTCTTTGGGATTGCTGACCATTTTTCCCTCTGCAGATTCATCAATTCCTCTTTGGAAACGTAAAAAATCCAAATTAATAACCTTGACTGATTTAATCTTTTTGGGAATAATTTGATATTTTTTATCAGCTAATATCAAACTTTGTTTTGGCTCAAATTCAACAGATGAAAAAAAATATTGATTGTTAATTTTACCTAAATTGACGTATTCTATCCTGCGAGCGGAAACAACATCACAAGCGTATTCATTAACTGGCAAACCCAAAATATTAGCTATCAAAGAATCATTTTCAGTAGGGATAAAACCAATGGTAGCTTCAGTGCCTGCCACAGGTAAGGCTGTCGCGCAAAGGGTTTCATCACTTCCGATTACTACAATGGTCGGAGAACTATCTTGCTCAAGAATCTTATGAGTTATTTCACTAACACTTTTTAAAATAGAAAGTTTATGTTTACGACCAGCAATATCTAAACTTGCCAATCTAGTTTCAATTTTAGAAAGCATTTTGTCGTATTTTTTTTTGACTAAAAAAGAGTCATAGATATAAAAATACATAACATAGAATGTTAAAATTCGGATACTTAGAGATTGGGTACTTAGGTCCGCCTACCGGCAGACAGGTAATTAGGATTTCTACAAAAATCAAAAACTCATTCGCAACAAAACAATAAATAATTACTGATCATTAATTATTGATTAACGATTATTCTCCTATTTCTTCTTGTTCCTGTTTTTGCTTTTTTTCTCTAGCAGAGGGTTTAACGTCACCACCAACCTTACATTTACCGTGAAGAATTGCGCCTTCTTCTATAGACAAAGACTGGCAATTAATATCTCCCAACAATCTAGCGGTTGAACTAAGCTCTATTTTTTCTTCCACTTTCAAATTGCCTTTCACTCTGCCAGCGATAATCGCATTATTGGATTTAATATTAGCCTCAATAATACCTCCTTCCATCAAATAAACATCACTTTGGGTTTCCATTGAACCAATAAGCTCGCCCTTGACAACGACATTACCAACGGCATTAAAAGTACCTTCAACTTTTACTCCCGCGCCGATTATTGTCTCAGCTTCTTCGGGTTTAATTTTTAGATCTTTTCCGAACATAAAATAAAATTATTTATAATTTATTAATATATAATTTATATTTTACACAATATAATTAGATTGGTCAATTAGCCCACCTACGTCTATATATAGCTTTGGCGAGTGAACTTGACTAAAATACCTAAATGATTAAAATAAAAATATGGAAACAGAAAATAAAAATGTTCAAAAATTTTTGAAGCATGATTTGAAAAGGGTAGCGATCCTAGTTACAATCATTTTAGTTATCTTAATCGCGACTAGCTTGATAGAAAACCAGACTAACGTTCTAAGCAAAATAAGCGAATTTTTATTGTGAGTGCCCCTGTAGTTCCATCCCTGCCTAGTCCGCCGAAGTAGCTCCGGCCATGAAGGTCGGGCGCTCAATTTATAATTTAGCTTCAAGAATACAGGCATTAATATTAAAACATCTACTTGCGCATCGAAGCGTAGTTGTGCCCCTGTAGTTCAACGGATAGAACAAGAGATTCCTAATTTCTAGACACAGGTTCAACTCCTGTCAGGGGTATTAGTTTAGAACACACAAGATAAGTCAAAATTCCCTTATGGGTTTAAAACGCAAATTTTATTATCTAATTTATTACTTCCATATTCTACAACAATCTTCTTGTCGTTATCGCAAGCATCTGAGTAACGAACAGTTAAACGGGCGGCCTCTTGGATGTTTTTTTCTGTTTTATCTCCAATTAAAAGCGTAATAGGGCTAGGAAAATCAGGACAAGTAAAAAAATAATCGTTTGATGATTTTAATTTTAACAATTTTTTATTCTCGTCTTCGTTTCTCCCTACTATTATTTTAGCGTTTTGAAAAACAAAATAACGGCCAAATTTCAATAAAGACACTTCTCTAAGTGTTATTTCTTTTTTATAATTCCAAAAATCTTTTAATTTTTCGGCATATTTTTTCTCAGTCAAAAGACAACCGCCAGCCGGAGTAGAATAAGTAGTAATTCTATATTTCTGAGCCAAAGCTAATTGTTCTTTCCTAGAACGACCACTAATACTCAATAATTTTTCTCTATCTACCCAACCCTCTTTTTCTGGTTTAGTTTCGTCAAGTAATCTGGCAGACAATGGACGCAAAAGCAAATCGCTTAAATCAGAATCTTTAGCGGTTAGTTCTAAAGAGTGACGATGCTGAGACATAGGACGTTGTCCAAGGACCTCTCCTGTAAAAACAAAATTAGCTTTAGTTTTCTCCATAAAAAATTTTGCTTTCTTAAACATAAATATCCGACAATCGATACATGGATTAACGGCCGAACCATAACCATACCTTGGAGACCTAATCATCTTTAGGTAATCCTTTTTCAGGTTTATTATATGTAAAGGAACTCCCAATTTTTTAGCGCCTGCCCGAGCAACTGATTTATTTTTGACAGAAAAAAATGGCGAATCAAAAATTAATGCCGTCACTACGATTCCTTGGTCAACAATTAATTTTGTAGCTAAAATTGAGTCTAATCCTCCAGAAAAAAGCCCAACTGCTTTTATTTTTTTCTTTGAAATCATAACAAACAGTATAACATAAATAATAAGTGTTTACTAAAATTGAATATTAATGTAAAATTAAATCGTTTGAATATTAGATATTGAAATTTGGGATTTGTTTGTATCTTGTTTCTTGACTTATTGTAATTTATGTTGGATTTGAAATTTATTCTTCAAAACCGTAAACTAATAGAAGAAAATTGTGAAAAACGCAATCTACGCGTTAATTTTGATTTAATAGAAAAATTAGCAAAGAAAAGATCATCAACACTACAACTAACCGAAAAATTAAGAGCAGAAGTAAATCAAATCAGCAAACAAGTTGGAAAAAGGGGACGAAATAAAGAATTGATATTAAGGGCTCAAAACATAAAGGAAAAATTGAGAATAGAACAAAAAAACAATATAGGCATTAACGATAAACTGAAGGAAGAACTATACAAAATACCCAACCTAATACACCCCGAAACACCTATCGGAAAAATCGATGAAGATAACAAAGAAATAGAAAAGATTGGAAAAATTCCCGATTTTAAATTTAAACCCAAAAATCACTTAGAAATAGGTGAAAATCTAGATATTATTGATTTTGAGACTGGAGCCAAGACAACTGGAAGTAAATTTTACTTTCTTAAAAACGAAGGATTAATGTTAGATATGGCTCTTAGTCAATATGCGTTAGAAATTATTAGAAAAGAGAATTTCGATATTTTTCTTACCCCTGATTTAGCTAAAATTGACATTATTGAAAAACTAGGCTTTGTGCCACGAGGCCCAGAAACACAAATATACAAAATAGAAAATAATAATTTAGGACTTATTGGAACAGCTGAAATAACATTAGGGGGAGCGTTAAGTGATAAAATTATACCGATTAAAGAATTGCCTATAAAGTTAGCAGGTTTTTCACATTGCTTTAGAACTGAAGCTGGAGCTTATGGAAAGGTGTCAAGAGGGCTCTATAGGGTTCATCAATTTAACAAAACAGAGATGTTTATATTCTGTCTCCCTGAACAATCAAACGAAACATTAGACTATCTTGTAAAAATTGAAAAAAAGATATTTCAAGGATTAGGGATACCTTTAAGAATTGTTGATTGCTGTTCTGGCGATTTAGGCGCGCCAGCCTATAGAAAATTTGACCTGGAGGCATGGATGCCAGGTGAAGAAAAATGGGGAGAAATTACTAGCGCCTCAAATTGTACTGATTTTCAAGCTCGCCGACTTAACATTAGATTTAAAGACAAAAACAATAAAATTAATTTTGTTCATACCTTAAACGCTACTGGTTTAGCGACCAGCCGAGCGATAATTGCTATATTAGAAAATTTTCAACAAGAAGATGGGTCAGTTTTAATCCCTAAACCTTTACAGAAATGGATGGGAGTAAAAAAGATAGTAGCGACAAAAAAGTAAAAAATAAAGTAAAAAAAATAAATATTTAAAAAATGACCAATCTGGTCATTTTTTTTAACATAAATATACAATTATGTTCACGGTAGAACAGCGAATGTTCTTTGTAGAACAATTTGGCTATAAAGGCTTATTTAAGCGATAAAACGCCTAAAAAATGACGAAAAAATGACACATAAACAAGGTTTAGAAACACATATTGCGACACATAGATAGAAATTAACAACAAAATAATGTCGTAAACACAAATTAGCCCTTATTAGAGAGCTAATTAAGTGTCGTAATATCAACATTTAGCTACACCCTTTGGTTGTCGCTAAATATTAAGCATATTTTTAGCTACAATTTTATATAATACTCTTATAAATTTCCAATGTTTCTTGAGCACATTTCTGCCAAGAAAACTTTTTTATTCTTTTATAACCTTTTTTAATCAATTTATCTCTTAATTCTTTATTATTTAATGGCTCTAAAATAGCCTTGACCATCTCCTCTGTGTTTTGGGGATTAAAATATAAAGCTGCATCACCATATATCTCTGGCAAACAAGAGCTGTCAGAAGAGACAACAGGTAAACCATTTTTCATAGCTTCTAGTCCTGGCAAGCCAAAGCCTTCACACAAAGAAGGAAAAACATAAATTAAGGCATTTTGATATAATTGTTTTAACTCTCTATCCGAGACTCTCCCTGCAAAAATAACATTTTTCTCTATTCCCATTTCTTTACATAAAGTTTGAAAAGATTTATAGAAGTCATCTATTTCACCCACTAGAACTAATTCTAATGATGGTTCTAAAGACAAAATTGTCTTAAACGCCTTAATTAAATGCTCAAGATTTTTGTGAGGAAAAGCATTACCCACATAGAGCAAATATGGTTTTTTAGATTTAATTTGACTCATAAGTAACAAAAATTTTATCGGGATTGATCTTATAATATTTAATAATTTCTTGTTTACTAAAGTTTGAAACTGTGATAATTTTTTTAGACCTTTTAACTGCTAACCTAATTACAATAGAATAAGCCAACTTTTTAAAATAAAACGCTGGATGAGATAATCTAGAACTATCTTGAGAGCTTTTTTGATGAATTAGGTCATGAATAGTAACAATAAATTTTCCAAAATAGAGAATAGGAACATTAAAATGTAAAAAATGTACTAAATTTAGACGAAACTTATACAATTTGAAAGGGAAACAAATTTGTTCTTTAAAAGAATACCACCTATAATTAGCTAAAATCTTATGAAACCTCTTGTTCTTGGGCTGATATAAATCAAAATTTTCCTGACGCAAAAAAATAAAATATTCATTCTCATTGTCAATCTTTTCTAAATTAGCTATTAATTGTTGAGTATATCGCCCTATGCCTTTACCGCCACTTGGCCCATAAAAGCGAGCGTCAATACCAATTCTCATAACACTCTAATTAAAACAATTAAATAAACGCGAATTTCCAAAAAAAACAAAAGAAGCGAAGTCGCGTCCTCAGCTTTGCTGAGGTTTGGGGACGAGCATCAATGCCTATTCGCATATCAATTTTTGATATTAGTAAAAATAAATATTTCTCTGTGGACAAATTGGTCTGACCTAGAATAGATAATGGAACCTCTTTGTGTCCCATCAGCAAATGGTTGTATTTCCCAACCCATTCTTTTTAATTCTTCCAAAATTGGTAAAAAATGCAAATCTCTATGAGAAGAGAGGAAAGCGGGGAAAATGATACAAATTCTTCCTTGGATTTTTAAAATCTTTTCAAATTCTTTAAAAGAAGCAATATATAAATTAGATATTTTTCTAACTTCTGATTGCCAATCCTTGATTTTTAAAGGACCCAAATAGGGCTCAGTAACAATCAAATCAACACTAGAATGCTCTATTTTTTGAGAAATTTTCCTTACGTCTGATTGGAAAATGTTTGCTTGAAATTTGGCTCCTAAAGCAGCAAACCATTCTAAATTTTCTTTTGTTCCGTCTACTACTTTCTTATCATCATCGCTTCCAATTAAATTAAAATAGCCCAGTTCAGCGGCTTCCTGAAGAATGGTTCCAAAACCGCAAAAGGGATCCAAGATAACCTGAGAATTATCCTTCTTTTTGTCGGCTAAATTTAACATTATTTTGGCTAATCTAAGAGGAATCATACCTCTCTCAATGTCTCTGACCGGCCTTTTAAAATCACGAATCTCATAGGCCCTAAAATCTTGACAACTCAAGGTTTGCCCCCAAAAAACTTTTCCAGAATCAAATAAAAAAACAAGCTCAAAGCCATTTTTCAAAAGCTTATTTCTTCTAATGATAACTGAAGACAATATCCTCTTTTTTGAACTAACCCAACGCGATGATAATCCTTGTATTTTTAATTTATTCTTTAATTTAAGAGCTAAAAGGTTCATTTGACGCATAAAAATACCAAAATTCAAAAGTTTGGGTCTTAAATTATATAAGCTAAAGCCAAAATAAATCTTTGAATTATTTAGGTTAGAACAAATTTTATTTACTACACCGAGAAGTGTTGGAAAAGAAATTTTACTGCCTTTGCTCTCTTCAATTATTTTCCCTATCTTGATAGTTCCTCCCAATCTTTTCTGCATTAAATTCAAATCTATTTTTTCTTTTGTTTCTATAATACAAACTTCAAATGATGTATTTTTAATTACAAAATTTGTCAAAGGCGACAAAACGCTTTTGATTTCAGTTAACGACAATTTTGGTTGATGTCCTAAAGCAAAAAAATATTTCATCTGTTATTATTTTAGCATTAATTGCTTTAAATATCAAAGCATTAATTTATCCCCATGCCTACATATAGGTGTGGGGGCTTGCCCATTTTTTTTATAATGCTATTATTAAATATAGTAAATAACTATAAATAAATTAATCTCATGTACGAATTACTATACATTGTTCCTAGTCCTTTTAGTGAAAAAGATTTGCCTGAAATTTCTAAAAAAGTAGAAAAAATAATTATTGATTTGAAAGGCAAAATTATTGAACGTAAAGAATTAGGAAACAAAAAATTGGCTTACCCAATAAAACAAATCTACAAAGGTTTCTATTTTCTAATAAATCTTGAAATAGATACTGATAATTTACCTAAATTAAACGAAAAATTAAGATTAACTCCTGAAATTTTGCGACATATGATTGTTAATGCAATCATTCCTAAGCCAAAGAAAAAAAGAAAAAAAGAAAAAGAAATTCCTAAAATTGAAAGTTTTGAAGATATTAAGAATGTTAAAATTTAAAAAAAATAATTTTATTTAACCCTAATATTATGAACGTTAACAAAGCAATTATTTTAGGCAATTTAACTCGGGACCCTGAGGTTAAAACCATACCCTCTGGACAAACAGTTGCTTCTTTTAGTATAGCCACTAATAGATTTTGGACAGACAAGGCTAGCGGAGAAAAGAAAAAAAGCGCTGAATATCATAACGTAATCGCTTGGGGAAGGCTAGCTGAAATTGCTCAACAATTCTTAACCAAAGGAGGTTTAGTCTATATTGAGGGGCGATTACAAACCAGAAATTGGGAAGACCAACAGGGAAACAAAAAATACAGAACCGAAGTTGTTGCTGAAAAAATGCAATTAGGGCCTCGTGGCTCTAGCTCTAATCTTAGTGCTAGTGATGACAAAAAAAATGTTGA